>Ga0222714_10001255_pt1 | contig 28652 bp, 36 predicted proteins | sample C33_3DmetaG_FD_165048 | JGI IMG/M metagenome (GOLD analysis project Ga0222714, IMG submission 165048) | Estuarine water microbial communities from San Francisco Bay, California, United States - C33_3D | ecosystem: Environmental > Aquatic > Marine > Unclassified | place: USA: California... | reverse complement strand
CTGAAGCAATTAGGCTTATCGAAGAATGCAGACCTCGTTTTTTTATCTGGGAAAACGTTAAAGGAACGTTCAGCTCAAACAATCGCCAAGACTTTGCAGCAATCTTGCAAGCGTTTGCCAACATTGGGGGTTATCGACTCGAATGGCAACTGCTTAATACAAAGTGGTTTTTACCCCAAAATAGAGAGAGAATCTACCTTGTCGGATATATTGGAGATGGAAGTCGAGGACAAGTATTTCCTATCGGAGAAAGTGCAACAAAGATTGATGAGTTACAAAGACAACAAGGAAGTACCTGTACACTCACAACAAGATACGGAGCAGACGGAAACGGAAGTTATATTACTGAACGTAAACTCAATGCACAAAAAATAAAAGTAAACTCAGCTACAAGTGTGGGATATGAAGAAGCAACAATAGGCGATTCAATAAACCTATCAGTCCCTACAAGCAAAACAAGGAGAGGCAGAGTGGGTAAGGGAGTGGCACAGACTTTAGATACACATTGCAACCAGGCGGTGGTTGAAAACAAAATCAGACGACTAACCCCAATCGAATGCGAAAGGTTACAAGGATTCTCTGATAATTGGACGAAGTACGGAAAAGAAAAAGGTCTTATTTCTGATTCACAACGATATAAAATGTGCGGTAACGCGGTAACGGTTGATGTGGTTGCAGCTGTCGCTAAAAATTTAAAAAAAGTACTATGACTTGGATTTATCAAATCACCCCGACCATGAAACTGGCGGAAAAGAAATGCAATGAGCGCGGCATTTATATGGAGTTAATAATACGCCACGAGCCATTTGAGCGCGTTTACCTTCGGTATTTAGACAAAACAGTCGATAAGGTTTCGCCCAAACCATACGTTTCAAAAAAGGAGGCGGAGATGGTGATGTACAATCACTATTTAAATTTGTGCGAAAAATTAAAAATTCTCTTATAGTATTGAAAAATTCTTTATATTTGTTAAAAGAAAATTAGCTATGGGATTCTATAAAATGCGCGCCCTTAAAATGGCTCGAAACGAAAACCAAATCACCGATACCCAGTTTGAGGTGGTATCAAACCGTTACGCTTTTTACAATGATAATGAATGGGAATTTGAAGTAGCGGATAACTCGGTTTTTGTTGCAGATCATTACCGAGGCGAAAAAATAAGGTATTAAGATTAACTTTTTTCATAGAGTTTTGTTTGGTTAGTAACGCAGAAAAGGGGTGGTCAGAAATGATTGCCCTTTTTCATTTTAAAACAGTTTGATGAAGCAATTTTTAGATTTATTTTTGATCGCCTTAATGTTCTTAGCAGCCCTTTACATTAGCTTAGGACTTTGGCATTTAGTAAAACAATTCATTTTATTATTCAACTAAACAATGGAAAAGCTGAACATAGCGGCAATAAAGCCAAACGAAGAAAACCCTCGATTCATTACCGATTCCAAATTCAAAAAGCTGGTAAAGTCAATCAAAGAGTTTCCTGAGATGCTTGAGGCGCGTCCTTTGGTGATCGATGAACATAATGTAGTGCTTGGCGGAAATATGCGCTTAAAAGCCCTCAGAGCAGCTGGAGTGTTTGAAATACCAGTAAAGCGTATCACTGGCTGGAGTGAAGAACAAAAAAAGGAATTCATAATCAAAGACAATTTGGGTTATGGAGAATGGGATTGGGAACTGGTGGCAAACGGATGGGATGCAGAGCAGCTCGATGAATGGGGTCTTGAAATACCCAGCTTTGAAGTAGAACCCGAAGCGGAAGCGGTTGAAGATGATTACAGCGAACCCGATGATTTAAAGGTTGATGTAGCGCTTGGCGATTTGATTGAAATAGGGCATCACAGACTTTTATGCGGTGATTCAACGGATTCGGATCAAGTGGCTAAACTTATGAATGGTGAAAAGGCAAATTTATCATTCACAAGTCCTCCTTACAATGCTGGTAAAAGTGAATCTTTAAGTGGAAACACTCACACAACAGACAATAAATACAATGAATACAACGACAATCAATCAAAAGGGGATTATTTAGATTTATTGATTGGATTTACTGATAATGCCTTGATTTTTTCTAATTATTTGATTTGTAATATTCAATCACTTGCTGGTAATAAAATAGCTTTAATTGAATATCTATACAATTACAAGAATAATTTTATTGATGTTGCAATATGGGATAAAGGGCATGGAGCACCGCAAATGGCTGAGAATGTTATGACGAATGTTTGGGAATATATGTTTTTAATATCATCAAAAGAAAACCCATCCAGATCAATTCCCGAAGCCAACTTCAAAGGGAATGTTTCAAATATATATAGAGGAAAACCAAACAGAAATAATGAGTTTTCCAATGTACACGCCGCAACATTTCCAATTGATTTACCGGAATGGGCGATACAATTCACAAAACAAAATGATATAATTCTTGATCAATTCTTAGGCACAGGCACAACAATGGTGGCAGCACACCAACTTAACCGCAAATGTTACGGAATGGAACTCGATCCAAAATACTGCCAAGTGATTATTGACCGAATGACAAAACTTGATCCCAGCTTGGATGTTAAAATCAACGGAAAAGCATATACCAAAGAATTGGCGTAATTTTTGAATAACTTTGCGCTATGGCTTACGATAAACAAGAATTGATTGACAAAGCGCTCGAGGCAATCGAGAAGTACAACCTGTTTTTTATCGATGACGTGGTTTCTTTTATGCCATGCTCAAGGGCAACGTTTTATAACCACGAATTAGAAAAATTAGACGCCATAAAAGATGCTATTGAAAAAAACCGCGTATCAACAAAAATCAATATGCGGAATAAGTGGTACAAATCAGATCACCCAACACTTCAGGTGGCGCTAATGAAAATCATATCCACTGACGAAGAAGCCCATAGGCTGAACGGATCACGTCAAGAAATAAAGCACGAAGGCGATATCAAAAGCACGATCATTGAATGGAAACCAGCCAAAGAAGAAGAATAGAGCAAAAATGCAATCGCCAATTTTACGATTTACTTCATTCCAATAAACGCTTCAGAGTTCATCAAGGCGGAACGCGCTCAGGGAAAACGTATGCGATCTGCCAGTACATTACCTATCTGCTGACCAACTCACAAGAAAAACTGACGATCTCAATCATTCGTAAAACGCTGCCCGCCCTCAAAGGCTCGGTGATGCGTGATTTGATTAATCTGCTGGAGGTAACGGGTATCTATTGGCTCGGAACGCACAACAAAGCCAGTAATGAATTCAGCTACAATGGGCATTTAATCGAGTTCTTGAGCGTTGATGAACCGCAAAAGATTAGAGGGCGAAAGCGAAACATTGCGTTTTTAAACGAGGCAAACGAACTAACGATTGAGGATTTCCGCCAAATCAATATGCGGACAACCGATTACGTTATCATGGACTTCAACCCCTCAGACCCCGTACACTGGATTTATGAGGATATCATACCACGAGAGGACTGCGATACTTGGATCACCACATACAAAGACAATAAATTTCTTCAGGCGGAAATAGTTAAAGAGATTGAGCGGATGCGTGAGCGTGATCCTGATTACTGGCGCGTTTATGGTGAGGGGCATCAGGCGGTCTTTTCAAAGCGCCAAATATTCAACAACTGGACTTTCATACCTTACGCTGACTTTCCTGAATTCGACAACCCAAGCATAGGGCTGGATTTCGGCTATACCCTTGATCCATCGGCAATGGTGATCGCTCAGAAGTTCGGAGATAAGCTGTACGTTCACGAGTTGCTGTACAAAACCCAAATGGGCAATAAGGATATCGCTGATTTTATTAAGCAAAACAACCTCAACAATACCCTTATCTTTGCCGATAGCGCTGAACCTAAAAGCATCGATGAATTAAAGCAGCTTGGGTGCTGGGTAAAAAGCGCACAAAAAGGAACTGGATCAGTCAATGCGGGAATATCACTGCTCAAAGAGTTCGATGTTTACGTCAGCCTTGAATCCAAAAACCTGATCAAAGAATATCGGAACTATTATTGGACTGAACTTAAAGATGGCACAATCATAAATAAGCCAGTCGATAAGTGGAATCACGCGATCGATAGTTTGAGGTACTGTGTTTATTCCCAGTATTCGAACCGCACCGAGTTCTTTGTTATTTAATTTTTACTTTTGTTATTGAAAAATTTAGTAAATGGCATCACTATACGATCGGTTTAAGTCGCTACTCACAAAGAACCAACAATCAACCAATGAAGCCTATAACAGGGCAGTTTACAATTACCTTGGGAATTCACTCGTTTGGAATCCTGAGAATGACGATACCTTCATTAATAAAGGCTATCGATACAACTCAACGGTTTACGCAATTGTAAATCTTATCACCAAGGCGGCTTCAACCATTCCATTTACTGTTTACGAAATTCAAAGCGAAAACGACCTTGCACGATACAAAGCGCTGACCTCAAGCGGATTCGATGCCTCAGTAATGCATAAAGCGCAGCAGCTGCAAAAGAACGCCCTGGTTGAGTTAGATCACACCGAACTTCACGAACTGCTTAAAAGACCAAACCCTTCACAATCTTACAGTTCTTGGATTCAAGAAATCATTGCCTTTGGTAAGCTAACGGGCAACCGTTACATTTTTGGCATTGCGCCTGAAACTGGAATTAATAAGGGCAAATACAAAGAGTTATACGTTTTGCCATCTCAGAATATGGAGATTCACTCAGGCGGTATTATGGAACCCGTTAAGTCGTACACCCTTAGTTATAACGGAACGTACAAAATACCAGCCAATGAAATCTGCCATATCAAAGACTTCAACCCTTACTATGATGGCACAGGCTCGCACCTTTACGGAATGAGTCCGCTTCACGCTGGGCTTCGAGTGCTACAATCGAATAACGAAGCGGTTTCAACTGGAGTGAAATACCTTCAGAATCAAATGGCTCGTGGGGTGCTAATGAGCGATGAAGGCGATTTAAACGAAGAACAAGCACGAATGCTCAAAGAGAAATTCAAAGAGCAATACCAAAGCACTGATTCACGCGGTGATGTAATTATTACGCCAAAGAAATTATCTTGGATCAACTTCGGGCTTTCGACTTCAGACCTCAGCTTGATTGAGCAATACAACGCCACAATCAAAGACCTGTGTAACATTTACAGCGTACCCGTTCAGCTGCTTAACAATACCGAAAGCAGCACATACAACAATATGAAAGAGGCGAAAAAAGCCCTTTATCAAAACGCTGTAATTCCTGAACTGATTAAGATTCGCGAAGAATTGAACCGTTGGCTCACCCCAACTTACGGGCAAAACCTATACATTGATTTTGATTTTTCAGTTGTACCTGAACTTCAAGAAGAAATGGATAAAGTGGTAAACCAAATGAGCGCAGCTTGGTGGCTTACCCCTAACGAAAAACGTGCTGCAATGAGTTACGGAGTTGATGAAGATAGCGCCTTCATGAACGATTACTACATTCCAGCAAACCTTATCCCAACCCAAAACCTGCCCGATCTTATCGATGAACCCGATACGATGCCAAATGCCTCAGCAGAAATGGATGCGACCGATGTATTTGATACAGAAGAAGCTGCCGCGGCTCGTGCCGAATCAATGGGCGGTGAGGGTTTTCATACGCACATGACTGACGATGGCGAAACAGTCTATATGCCTTTTGAGAGCCACGAAGAATACATTGCTGCGACTAAGGGTTTTTTTTTGACCAAACAGCCCGAAATAAGCCCCGCCATTGAGCGAGGATTGCGCAATAAGGTTGATGAACACAACGATGAACATGGTGATGATCCAGCCAAGCGTGCGACTTATGGAATGCTTGCGGAATCATTTAGACGTGGCGTTGGTGCTTACCGCACAAACCCTCAGTCAGTTAGACCAACTGTAACCAGCGAAGAACAGTGGGCGTATGCAAGGGTAAACGGGTTGCTTTATGCACTTCGCAATGGTCGATTCAGAGGCGCAGCTTACGATACCGATTTATTGCCTGAAGAACACCCGTTATCAAGCAAAGAGAAAACAAAGAAACAAGAATACACTGGCTATCCTCAAAGCGCATCAAACAACGCTCAAAGGATGCTGGACTGGATTGATAAATACGGTCGTGATGTAGTACAGGGCGGAACTGAAACAGGGCTTGCACGCGCTCGCCAATTAGCTGAACGCAGACCGCTTGATCGCGAAACGATTAACCGCATTTATTCATTCTTTTCACGCCACGAAGGCAATGAAGTGATTGCCGAAGAATACCGCGATGAACCTTGGAAAGACAACGGGTACGTTGCGTGGAATCTTTGGGGCGGTACTTCGATGTACCGATACGTTAGCGATATTGTAGAAAACGAGTAATAATGCCTTTACCAAAGCCGAAAGCGGGTGAAAGCCTTGCAGACTTCTTAGAGTACTGCCCGTTCGATCCTGAAATGGAGATCGAGTTCGATACGGTCGAGCAGCGCTTTGCGGTATACCGAACACTTTACGAGGATGCCAACAAACAACAAAAGGCATTGCGTATCACAACGCAGAAGATTAAGCGTGATGATTTTATCAAAGCGTGGGATCGCCAAATAAAGATTGCCGAAAACCGCGAGTTTAAAAAGTGGTTTGCGTACTTCAAAAGAGAAAACTTCAAAGGCGTTGATGAATTCATTGCTACGGGCAAAATAACGGGCTTCGATGGCTTGTTTTTAGATCGTGATATCACCGACCTCTATATCAATTTATTTAGCAGCGTGGGCGTTCAAATCGCCCTTTGGTATCAAAACAACTTCGAAAAGTATATCGTCAAACAGCAGAGCCAAGCCAACTGGCGTGAAACATTTGCAGCTTTCGGGCAACGCTTCGCAGCCGACAAGGTAACACTGGTATCAGGAAACCGCAAAAAGGAACTTCAGGGCGTGCTTAAACGCTTAATGACTGATCCTGACTTCCAAAGCCTTAACGAACGCCAAGCGCAAAGAATACTGCGCAACCAGTTCACAGGCTACTCAAGAAACCAAGCGATGCGCCTTGTAAGAACAGAAAGCACAACCGCAGCTAATTACGCAGCTACTCAAACCGCCAATGATTTATTCGGATCAGATGGTTATGAAAAGGAATGGCTCACTGCGATTGATGGAAGGGAACGCCCAGCACACCGCGAAGCTGATGGACAGCGCGTAGCAGCCGACCAGCCCTTTTATGTAGGTGGCGAATACTTGAAGTTTCCAAGTGATCCAAGCGCCTCAGCAAAGAATCGTATTAACTGCCGATGCACCATACTAACGATGCCACTGGGCGCAGTTGAAGAAATAGAAGATAATATTAACGGTGGCGCGCTTGTTTCAAGTATAGGATTTGCGATTGCTGGCGAGGTATTAGAAAATGAGTAATTTTGAAATAATTATTTTTGCGATATGAATAGACTTATTTACAAAACAACCCAGCTGGGCGATGTAATCGATGCCGATGAAAAGGCGGGGATTGTAAAAGGCTACGCTTCAGTTTTTGGTAATATCGACAGCGATGGGGATATTATCATGCGAGGCGCTTACAAGAAAACGATTCAGGAAAACAGAAGCCGAATCAAATACTTGTATCAGCACGACCTTGAAAAGCCACTTGGTAAAATGATTCACCTTGAAGAAGATGCTAAAGGATTAATCTTCGAGGCTGAAATACCAAAGACGCAGCTTGGTAAAGACGTGATTGAATTAATGAAGGCTGGAGTGATCACCGAGAACTCGGTGGGTATTATGCCAATCCAGCGTGAAATGAAAGGCGACTATCGCGAAATATCAGAAGTAAAACTTTACGAAGTTTCTGCGGTTACTTTAGCCGCCAATGATCAGGCAATGATCTTGGATGTTAAAGGCAACGTGGATATGGAAAAGGTGGCAAAGCGTTACGATCGCATTGCGCGCCTAATTCGTAAAGGCGAAATATCGGATGAACTCGGGTATGCACTCGAATCAGAAATACAAAAATTAAAGTCTTATTTCTTGGACTTCACAAACGCCACTCAGCCAACTGAAATTGAGGTTACTGAGCCGGTTGAGGTAAAAGCAGATGAGGCATTCGACCCTTTAAATTATTTATTAAAAAAAATCTCACATTAAAATGAGCGATCAAATTAAAAACCAACTTGATCAAATCGCTGAGGTTATCGATGCCAAAATCGAAAAAGCGAATGGTCAGGTTTTAGAGAACGCTAAAGGTCAAATAGACACCGTTCTTAAAGGCGAGGTGAACGCCCTTACAGAAAAACACAGAGAACTATACGAGCGTCTTGATGCTATGGAAGTAGCTTCAAAAAAATCAGCTTCTAACGCTGCACCACGTTCATTGAAATCAGCCCTTGAGTCAATGATCAACGAAGGTGCTATCGAGCAAGTAAGAAAAGGTAATTCAAGCCGTTCTTCTTTCGAGATCAAAGCTGCTGATATGACAATCGCCAACTCTTACACTGGAGTTGTAGCTGCTGAAACAGTAGTACCTCAATTCAAATTCGACCCATCAAGAAGCGTACACATTCGTTCGCTTATTCCTCTTGGATCAACTGACGGTAACGTTATTCGCTTCCCTAAAGAAAGCGCTTACGATGACGGTGCTGGAGTTGCTGCTGGTGGAACTGCTGTTGGTCAGTCTGACTTCGATATCACTGCGGTATCAGTAAACGTTGAGAAACTTGGTACATTCATGAGAATTACTGAGGAGATGCTTAACGATACACCTCAACTTACTGCTTACCTTTCTGCTCGTGTACCTGGCAAAGTGCTTTCAGTAGAGGATAACCAAATCCTTAACGGAACTGGCGCATCAAACCAATTAGATGGTTTCTTCACTGCTGGAAACTCAGCTGCTTTCGCTGCTGGTGCTTTCGCTGGTGCTGTTGAAGCTGCTAACGAGTACGATGTTCTTGTAGCTGCAATGAATCAGTTGAACCTTAACAACTATTCAGCTTCTTCAATTCTTTTGAACCCAACCGATCTTCACAAGATCGTATTGTTGAAATCAACTGCTAACGAGTACCTACGTCAGCAAATCTATTCAGGACTTCAGCCTACTATCATGGGCATTCCTGTAACTATCAACACAGCTGTTACAGCTGGTACTTTCTTGGTAGGTGATTTAGGCGTAGCTTCTCAGCTTTGGATTCGTGAGAATTTAGCTGTTGAATTCTCAAGAGAGGATAGCACCAACTTCCGCGACTACTTCGTTACTGTAAGAGTTCAAGAGCGCCTTGCTCACTCTGTATATCAGCCTAACGCTGTGGTTACTGGAACGTTCTCAACTGCTAAAGCTGCACTTGAAACTCCATAAGACTAACGATTTAGTTAGATAATGAAAGCCCCGCCATTTGGTGGGGTTTTTTTATGGGTAATACTTACACTTGTTCGCATAACGAGGGTAAATAAAAAACTCGGAAACGCTATGTAAAGATTTCAGCGATTTCTTTACAAATGGAAACAGTTATGTAAAGATTTTGCTATTCACCGAAAACATTAATATTTGGTGAACGTAATCACCGAACTAAAAATAAATTGAAAAAAAATTTGCATTGATTAAAAAAATCTTTTTATATTTGGTGTAACAAAACAAGCAAACAATGAAACGAATCGCAAAAGGTTACTACAAAGATCAACACCAAGGACAAGAGTTCACAGTGAGCCACGAGCCTGAATTAGATGGAGAACTTAAATGGGTGATCGACTTCCAAGACGAGAAACTTCAGAATGAGGTTTTCGGAGATGAGGATCAGATATGGTACACTAAGCGAGAGGCTTCAGAAATGGCAAAACACTTTATCGAAACTTATTCTTAAATCTAAATATAAAAGCAATGAAAAACTTTGACTATTACCACAGAAAATCAATTCAAGTAGCTGAAAAGCTAAGTACAATTTCAACAATCGCCTTGTTCTTTATATTTGGCGCACTGGTTGTTTATCATATCTTTTTTGCCTAATGAAACCGATAAAGATCAACGAGAATCATTACCGCATGAACTCGCTCACAGTGGTATGGGAAATCACCCGCCATTATGGTTGGTGGTTTATTGAGGATAATCATAACATTTACCCGCAGATGCCTTATCAGGATATGTACCGTTTAAAAGCGGATGCGATCCGAGCAATACCTAAAATCACAGATCAATTTTTTAATTACTAAGCAATGGAAAACTTAAACCGAATCAAGCGTGAGGTGCTTCGCCAAATTGAAGAAAATATCAAGCAAGTGGAAAGCGCTCACAATCTGCATAATTTCATAGACGAAATAATCGAAAAGATTGCCAAGCGTGAAACACGAATCCACAAAAATGCCATTCAAGTAATGGCGGACTTGGAACTTTACAGCTGGGCGTACTTTAACTATCCGCAACCAACCGATGTAACAGGAGTTGCTTACAGAGGGCTAAAGGAGGTCTTAGAAAGCGATTTTAGGAACTTTTACCTGCAAGCTAATATGATGTTTGCTCGTGAACAAAAACTTGTATAAGATGGCATTTGAATACTATCAAGGGCAAATGGATGACTTCTATGGTATAGAAGGCGATGAAAACTATTGCCAGCACTGCGAAAAGCAAATACCGATCGGGCGCACATATTGCAGCTGGTCGTGCTGGAAAGCCGATATGCGATAAGCTAAAACCCACGCCTTTAGATTTTTGACTATATTTAGTCATGGATCAAGGGCGATTTGGCGCTCACGCCGAATATCTTTTTGCTGTTAAATGTATGGAACGCGGCTATGATGTTTCTATGCCATTAAAGCATACGAGCATTTATGATATGATCATTGATACTGGTGATCGCCTTATCAAAGTTCAAGTCAAGGCATCAGCCCAGCCGCCAAGAGAGCAGCAAAAGTCGGTCAATGTAATGATTTACAAATCGAATAACCAAATGTATAAAGTCGGTGAAATCGATTATATAGCCCTGTACGTTCACGAGTTTCAGGGCTTTTTCGTTTTTAAATACGACCAACCCAAAAAGAGTTACCGCTTACACCCTGAAGGCAAGTATAAAAAACATTTCAATAACTTTGCCTTCGATCTTTAGGGATTGTTTTTCATTGTTTTGCGAAGGGCGCTGCCTCAGAAATGGGGTGGCGCTTTTTTTTTACCTTTGTTTCAAAAGTTTTTAGTATGGCGAATATGATCGTTAATAGTGTAACTGGCTCTGAAATTGTTACGCTTCAGCAAGTAAAAGATTACGTTAGAATTGAAACCACAGCAGATGACGTATTGCTTGCAACCATAATTTCAACCGCTCACAGCTGGTGCGAGAATTATCTCAGCCGCGATATTATCGCTAAGAATAGAACTGTGTACTACAAAACCGTAGATCACAACTCAAACTATTTCTACGCAGACCAGCAAGCACCCATTCGCTTACCATTCGCGCCAGTGGCTTCGATTGTTACAGTAACCGTTGAAGGGTCAGCTGCGGATTACACCATGAAAGGAGTGGGCAACGATGAACTGGTACTAAACCAAGCACCAGCCAAAGACGTTAAGATTAACTATATCACACAGGGGCTAACCGATGCGGAAATCAAAACCGCAATCTTTATCCTTTGCTCAACGCTTTACGATAACCGTACAGAGTTCGTAACAGGCACAATCGCCACAACGCTTCCGATCAACGTTCGCACTATTCTGAACCCATTTAAAGAAGTGTATATCTAATGGATGCGGGAAAATTAAGTACACGCCTTCAGGTGATTCGCCAAGTTAAAACTGCCGATGGATACGGTGGTAATTTCTCAACCGAGCAAGTGGTGAAAACGATATGGGCAAAACAAACCGAACTCAAAGGCGATATTGGATTTCAAGATGGTCAGCGCAGGCACTATATTGAAAGCGAGTTTATCATTCGCAAAAAGACCGCTGAGAACATTCTCGACAACGATATTCTGCAAATAGAAGGCGAAACAAACCGCTATCGATTCAATAACAAATTCGAACACGTTGATGACCAGTATATCAAAATCATTGCAACGAAGATTGAAAAAGTAGCGTACCGATGAAATACAAGATTGAAATTGATTCAAGCGATTTAAAGGCACTTCGTAAGAAGGTCAGTGATCTGCGTGCTATTGATCAGAAAGGCTTGTCAGGGGCGCTTAAAGCAGCTGGTGCGCAAGCTGCAAATGATGCTAAAAGAAAAGCGCCAGTGGATACAGGAAACCTGAGAAAAAATATCGGATTTGAACGATCAGCTGACGGGAAAAGCGTTGAGGTATTTGCCAATGCACCTTACTCAGGATATGTTGAATTCGGAACGCGATATCAAGGTGCGCAACCTTATTTTAGACCAGCGATAATCAAGGCGCTTCAAAAACTAAATTCAGACCTTGAGCGCTTAATCAAAAAAGCCATATCATGAGAGATGCCCAAAAATATATTCGCAAGGCGATAATAGATAGACTTCAAGGGAATATTCCAACCGAAGCTGGAAACGTTCAGGGCTTTCAGTGGAAAGATGTATTGCTTGATTGGGATGCTTACGCACGCCAGTATAACGAAGTCGTTAGAGCGCGAGGCTATAAACCAACTTACTGGGCGGCTCAAAATGTAACGTGGGGCGATGCCTCATTCCGTTACGCTGTATCACTTCCGATTTACCACAGGATACCAAACGATGCGGTGCTGCCATATATCCGAGTGTATTCTTTAGGATACAATGAAGTGGATCAAAACCGAACTTTTTACAACCTTGACTGCCGCACAAGAATTGAAGTCGTTTCAGCTTATTATGGCGATGACGGAGGGGAAACCGAGGTCAATGATATCGTTTCTAAAATCGTATTTTTACTGCGAAAAAGAGAGGGTGATTACATTGATTTATCGGATTACAGTTTCAAGGTTTATACCACAACTGTTGAATCAGTAGATTACCTTGAAGTGGATGACTTAGATAGCACCTATTTTAAGGCAATCATTGAATTATCAACCAGAATACAAAAACTCTAAAATGGAAGATTTGAGATTTTACGGACTTACACTCGCTGGCGTTAGCGTTTCAATGCTTAGACTGCTAAACCCTTACCTTGAGTTCTCAATATTAGTGCTAACCATAATCTCGATTTTGGTAAAGATTAGAAGGGATTATAAAAATAGCCAAAACTAAAAAGTAAAATGGCTAAAACCAGCAAAACAAATTTTTCGGTTTTTATACCTAAGCCAAAAAAGAAACGCAAGGGCGTAGTGGCTAAAACTAAAACCAGCAGATCGAAAACTTCGAAGAACTATAAAAAGAAATACAAAGGTCAAGGTCGATGAAATATTTTAGATACAGCGAGTTTGATTCGCCCGATACCGATGGATCAGGGCAACTTATGGACAAGGGCTTTCTTGAAATGCTCGAAGCTGCTCGTGAAATCTATGGTAAACCGATCACGATCACTTCAGGTTTTCGTACAGAAAACTATAACGAAGAACTTAGAAAAAAAGGATATAAGGCATCAACCAATTCAAGCCACTTGAAAGGCTATGCCGCTGACCTTGCTTGCACCACAAGCGTAGATCGCTGGGATTTGCTTGACTCACTAATGAAGGCGGGATTCAATCGCATAGGGATCGCCAAAACATTCATTCATGTAGATAACGATCCTGACAAACCGCCATTCTTAATTTGGACTTATTAGTATGTTAAAATTTTTACTTCAATTATTTAAAGGAAATAGCGAAGGCTCGAGCGCGGTGGGTATGCTTGCAAAAGATATTCGTGAAGCGATCAAAGGCAAAGAACTTGACCCTGAGAAACTCATAGAACTGCAAACTAAAATAAACGAAGCCGAAGCGCAGCACCGCTCAATTTTTGTCGCGGGATGGCGACCTTTTATTGGATGGATTTGCGGGGTTGCATTGCTGTACAATTTCATTCTTCGCGATTTGATTATTTTTGCTATGGGAAAGGACTTCATGCCGCCAGCTTTGCAAATGGATCACTTGATGACTGTGCTAATGGGAATGCTTGGGCTTGGGGCATTTAGGACTTACGAGAAAATAAAAAACGTATCTAAATAGAAAATAAATGGGATTAGATTTAAACACCGCGCTGATTAGCGACACCTTTGACGGGTTAATCAAAACAACCGATGGAAACGTATTAACTTCATCGCCACTGGTTATCACCGATGGTCGCGGGAATGATTCATCACTTGCGCTGGCTACTGCTGGAAATGGCGTAGCAATCACTGGAACGCTTACAGTTGATGGCGTAAATATTGGAAGCGGATTATCTACTGCACAAGCGGATATCACCGCCATTGAAGCCAAAACGGATTTTATCACCGTTACTGGCGCTGTAAACTTAGATACGATCAATAGCAAGGCTGGGTTCATCACCGTAACTCAGGCGGTTGATTTAGATACCATCGAATCAGATATTGCGGTTGCAACTGCAAAAACAAACTTCATCACAGTAACCCAAGCTGTGAATTTAGATACAATGGAGTCGGATATTCTTAGCGCTAAAACTAAGACCGACTTTATCACCATTTCTCAGGCGGTTAATTTGGATACCGTTGAGAGCGGATTGGCAACTGCCCAGTCAGATATCACAGCGATCGAAGCTAAAACGGATTTCATTACTATTTCAAGCGCATTAAACTTGAACACAGTAGCCTCAAACGCTTCAGCTGCTAAGACTAAAACAGACTTCTTAACGGTTACGCAGCCAGTTGATTTAGATACTCTTGAAAGCGATGTAAACGTTGCTAAAGGGGATATCACCGCCATTGAGGCTAAGACTGACAATATCACCGTAACACAAGCGGTGAACTTGGATACCATGGAATCTGATATTGCAGATGCTAAGACCAAGACTGATTTTATTACAATTACCCAAGCGGTAAACTTAGATACAGTTGAAAGCGGACTGGCTCAAGCGCAAACCGATATCAATCAGATTGAAGCTAAGACCAATAATATCACTGTTACTCAAGCGGTAAACCTTGATACAATGGAAAGCGATATCGCTGTAAACAACGCTAAGAATAGCTATCCAGCTGGAGATGCTACAAAGGTGGGCTTTATCAGCGTTACGCAGGCTGTGGATTTGGATTCAATGGAAACAGATATCACGAATCTAAGCGCCAACAAGTACGATAAAACAGGCGGTACGATTTCAGGCAGCGTTGTTGTAACTGGTGATCTAACCGTAAATGGAACGACCACAACGGTGAACACTCAAACGCTATCGGTAAAAGATCCGCTGATTGAATTAGCTAACGATAACGCAGCCAATACGGTTGATACTGGATTCTATGCGAACTATTCGCTGGATGCAGGGGTAACGACTAAATACGCTGGTCTATTTAAAGATGCCAGTGATTCAGATAAATTCAAGCTATTTAAAGGCTTAGAAGTTGAACCGACTTCAAGCGTTGATACTGCTGGCACTGGATACGCCAAAGGTGATTTAGTTATTGGCGATTTAAATGCAGATAGCGGATCAATAAGCGGTACATTATCAGCCACTACTTTAGGCGGTACACTAAGCACAGCAGCGCAACCGAATATTACTTCAGTAGGTACGTTATCAAGTCTTGATGTTGGTGGAGATATAAATGTATCAAATACAAGTGGTGCTTATCTTTCAATCGACACAAATTCTGCTGCTGCTAATGCAGGAGTTAGACTTAGTGAAAGTTCAACTCCAACTACAAATGGTGCTGAATTAGTTTATGATGGTGCTGATAATAAGTTCCATATCAAAACAGGTGCTGCGAGTTTTACTGAAAGATTAACTATTGAAAGAGATAGCGGTAATGTAGGGATTGGAACTTCGAGTCCTGCTCAAGCCTTAGATGTGGCGGGCAATATAAATGTTTCAACGGGTTCTTCTTTATACTTTGGCAGTACATCAGTAGGTATTTTAGGCAACGCTTCAGGTGCTGACTATATCGCATTTAGCACCAATAGCGGAGAACGTATGCGCATAGACTCAAGCGGTAATTTAGGTGTAGGTACTTCGAGTCCTGCGGGAAAACTTAGCGTTTTGTTAGGCGAAACAAATTTAAGTTCTGCTTCAGCAGCTGCAACTACGGGATACCCTCTTTCTATTAGGTTTACGGGTACTGCATCTGACGCTAATTTAATAAGACACGAATCAAGTGCAGCGCCAAGTACTTATTACACCTTAATGGGTACGAGATATGACAATAACAAATCCTTTGTAATAAACAATAAGGGAAGTGAAATAATAACTTATTCCGATATAACTTCTAATGGTCTTGGATTAAGTGGTGGTGCGGGTAACTTAATAAGATTTGATACTAACAGCTTAGAGCGTATGCGCATATCTTCTGCGGGTTACGTAGGAATAGGAACGAGTAGTCCTGCAAGAGTGCTTCATATTGAAGATTCAACTACTGCTGCTATACAATTAGAGAACACTTCTGAGGCTGATTCGTTTATTGATTTTATGAATCCTTCAAGAATATTTAGAGTTGGATATGACGATTCTGCTGATTCTTTTAAAATAGCAGTTACAAATTTTAATGATAATTCCTTAGTAGTTAATTCAAGCGGTAGTGTAGGTATAGGAAGTTCTTCTCCTGTAGGTAAGTTCGAAGTAAATATTGGTTCTTCTGCCGCTTACTTTACAAGAACTGCGGGTGATAATGGAGGCTCATCTCCTGCTTTTGGAATACTTACAGATAGTTCAGGTTCAAGATTGTATTCTTGGGGTGATGGAATGAAGTTCTACACAGGAGCAGTTGGAGGTTCACCTTCAGAACGTATGCTCATAGACTCAAGCGGTGTAGTACAAGTAAGAAATCAAACCCCTACTATACAGCTATACAATACGGATACCTCAGTAGCTGCTTCTCAAGAATTGGGTAGTATAGATTTTTATACATCAGATGTTAGTGCCGCAAGGGTTTCTTCTTATGTTAAATCTATATTTGATTCAGCCTTTGGTGCTTCTTATTTAACATTTGGTACATCTACAGGGGTATCTGCTCCAACAGAAAGAATGCGCATCTTATCTTCAGGAGGTATAACCTTCAACGGTGATACTGCTGCTGCTAATGCGTTAGATGATTACGAAGAAGGGACTTGGACTATGGGTGTTGCTTTTGGTGGTGCTTCTGCGGGTGTTACTTATGCTGACAATACAGGTTCTTACACAAAGATTGGCAGACAGGTTACGGTTACGGGGCTTTTAACATTAACAAACAAAGGAACTTCAACGGGAAGTTTTGAAATAACAGGGCTTCCTTTTAATATTGCGAGTGGAGATGAAAATTATACAGGGGTGTCGATTGGTTATTTAAGCAATGTAAGTTTTGCAGACTATATTCAGGCTTGGGGGGAAAAAAACACATCCGTAATTAAATTTAGAGAAACCACTAATGCGGGCGTTCAGACAAATATAGACAACACTAATCTTCAAAACAATTCAGGATTTATATTTACATTAACTTATTTCGTATAAATAAATAAAAATGGCACTTACAAAACAAAAAGTACAAGACAAAATCGAAATCGTTTCTGAGTTCAAACACATTCAGATTCGCTATTCTAATCAAATCTTAGAAGATGGGGTTAAGCTATCTGAGGCTTTCGAGCGCACCGTAGTATCTTGCGGTGATTGGGATAAGGCAGACGAGAATAACGTCAGAGCAATCGCAGATGCGGTTTGGACAGCGGATATGATTGCAGCTTATGAGGCTTCTATTGCACAACCTGAAATCGCTGAGTAATTATGGCTACGACATTTCACTGGTCAATCGACAGCTTAAAAGCTAAAGTACAAGACGAAGAAAGCGGTCTTGAAAATGTAATCACAACCATTCACTGGCGATACGTTGGTATTGATGGCGAGCATTCTCACGACCTCTACGGATCACTAAACCTTGAAGCACCAGCTGCTGATTCATTCATCGCTTGGGATACGCTAAAAGGCGATCACGATACCGTAATTGCTTGGCTCGAAGCTGGTCTTGATGTACCCGCCTTACAGGAAAATATCCAAAAGGTGATCGATATCAAAGCGCAGCCTAAAGAGGTAACGCTTCATTTAGATCCGATTGCAGAGTAATCGCGTTTAAAAATTTCTTAAATTTGGGCTATAAAATTTAATTACAATGGCACAAATCAAAGAAGAACAACTAAAGGAATTGCAAAAAGCGATCGAAACAGTCAATGCTTACCAGTTAGAACTGGGTAAAGTAGAAATACAAAAGCACGGACTGCTTCACGCATTTAACGAAGAAAATGGCAAACTCAACAAAATCAAAGAAGCCCTCGAAAGCGAGTACGGCAAAATCACAGTCGATATCAAAACAGGCGAGTACGAAATCATTGCCGAAGATGCAGAAGGTGAAGCTGTGGCTCAAAGCTAAATGGGTTAAAACCAAAGCGTGGTTTAAAACCAAATGGCAGCAGCTGAAGTCTTGGGGGGCGAAAACCAAAAATAAAATAATTAATATCTTTACAAAAAAATAAGGAATGGCTACTTCAGGAATTTTCAACGGTTCACTACTATCCGTAAAAGTAGATGGTAATAAAATGCTTAACAGCACCTCATGCTCGTTATCACTATCGGTTGATACGCCTGAGGCAACTACTAAAGATTCAGGCGGATTCCAAGACTTGATCGCAGGGGTTAAGTCAGGAGAAATCAGCTTCGAAGGTTTGGTTGCTTACGATGCTGGATCAGGATCACAAATCGGTGATATCTCAGACGAACTGCTTGCGGGTACTGAGGTTACTTGGGAATTCTCAACTGACGTAGCTGGAGATGATAAATACAGCGGATTCGGTATTATTTCTTCAATCGAAATTACTGCCGATATGGAAAGCCCAGTTAGCTATTCAGGAACGATTGTAACCACTGGTGCTATCACTCAAGGCGTAGAACCATAAGCCTTACATAAATAAACTACAAGGGGCTTAATCGCCCCTTTTTTTTGCAAAACAAATTCTTAAACAATGACAAAACAAAGAGGATACCACAAAATCAAGTTGGGTGGCAAACAACGCACCCTTCACTTTTCAATGAACTTTTGGGCAAATTTTACCGATTCTTTGGGCATAGGCTTAGAGGGTATTGGTGAAATATTCGCCAACGGTTTAAGCATCAAGGCGATTCGTGCTTTGGTTTATGCTGGGCTTTTAGCACACGATCAAGAAGAAGGCAACGAAGTCGATTACAACGAATTCAAGGTCGGAATGTGGCTTGAGGACGTAGATGCAGAGCAACTCGAAGCTATGATTGGCGCAATGACTGAATCTCGTATTCTTGGAAACGATATGAATATGGGAATCGAACGCAATCCAAAAGAAGCGGGAAAGTAGATAAGCCCTTTACTTGGGATGACCTGCTGGATTACTATATCGGTCAGGTCGGCATTTCACCAAAAGAGTTTTGGGCGCAGACGTGGAAAGAAAACCAGCTACTTGGTGAATCATTCAATATAAAGCAAAACCTTGAATGGGAACGTTTGCGGTATTTAGCCACGATGATCCACAACGTGAACGTGGGTAAAAAGTCGCAGATGATAAAGCCCGAAAAACTCATTCCTTTACCCCAAGACGTGTACTACAAGCGATCTAAGAAGGTTGAGGTACTTTCGCCTGAGAAAGTGCGGGAGATCGCCGCTAACTTCGGTAAAAATACAAAGGCTAAGAATTCTTAACTTTGAGCCAAATACTTATCAATGGCGGATTCTAAACTTCGGGTTAATTTAATAGGGGATGCGAGCAGTTTAAATCGATCTCTTTCAGTAGCATCAGCAAAACTCAATTCATTCAGTAAAAATGTAAGTGCAATCGGTGCATCATTAAGCACACGATTAACGCTTCCGTTGGGTATTGCTGGAGGTGCTGCGATTAAATTCGCTTCAGATGCTGAAGAATCACTCAATAAAGTTCGAGTTGCTTTTGGAGATTCATCAAAAAGCGTTGAAGATTTCGCGAACACCGCACTTAAATCTTTTGGTATTGCTCGATCACAAGCGCTTGATATGACCGCACTTTTCGGTGATATGGCTACTGGAATGGGCGTGAGTCAAAACAGTGCGGCTGACTTAGCTATACAACTGACTTCTTTAGCGGGTGATTTATCTTCTTTTAAAAACATAAATATTGAAGAAGTAACCACTGCATTGAGTGGAGTATTTACAGGCGAAACAGAATCCCTTAAACGTTTGGGTATTGTTATGACTGAAGTAAATCTTCAGCAATTCGCCATGGATCAAGGTATCCGAAAGACCATTAAGGAGATGACCCAGCAAGAGAAAATCATGCTGCGTATGCAATATGTTATGAAGGTAACTGCAAACGCTCAGGGTGATTTTGCTCGCACTTCAGGGGGAATGGCTAACCAGCTGAGAATTGCTCAAGGTTCGCTTAAAGAATTAGCTGAAACCTTTGGTCGAATTATGCTGCCAGCTGCAACTAAGGTGGTGCAAAAAGTAAATCAGATCATTCAAAACTTCATCAATATGGATGAAGCCACGAAGAAGATTGTAATTGCAGTCAGTGCTTTTGCAGCTGCGATACCGCCACTGATTTTTTTAATTGGTAAAATTGGCGCAGCTCTTAGCTTTTTGATTTCGCCTATTGGATTAGTTGTAGCTGCTATTGCAGGCGTTACTTATGCGATTGTAAAAAATTGGGAACCAGTAAAACAAACGATCGTTGATGTGATCAATTACTTCATTGATTTATACAATGAATCAGAAGGGTTCAGAATAGTGATTCAATCGATTGGCGCAATATTTAAATCAATATTTGAAATTGGAAAAGTTGCTTTTCAATCCCTTTGGCGCATAATAAAAGGAGTCGCTGAAAACATAATTGAAGGCTTTAAAAACGTTGGTAAAGTAATCAAGGGAGTTTTCACTCTTGATGCTGATTTGGTTCAAGAGGGTATAACGGGTGCATTAAACGCAGCGTTTAGCAATATAGATACCATTGTTCAAGAGGCTACTGGATTGGTTCAAAATGCTGGGGAAATACTTTTTGAAAATCTAAAAGCTGGTGTTCAAAGAGCCAAAGTCGCCGATCCAATTAATCCCGTTACAGGTGATGATATTGATAATTTCTTGAATGGCATTAAAGACAAGGTTGTAAATGCTGGTAAGAAGTTTATGGAGTTCTTCAATACTGGAGTGGCTGCTGGTGGAGGTGCTGGTTCAAGCGGTGGTTTTGGTGGTTCACTTGAACGTTCATTTAATTTTAAGGATTTAACCAGTAAAGTTCAAAGTACAGCCGCTACGGGTTTGATGATAATCGGAAACTCGTTTGATAGTGTTACTCAAAAAACACAAAGAATGCACGAGAGTTTTGCTAAAATGGGATTAAGTTTTCAGTCGTTTTTTAATGCTATTGGTCAAGGATTAACAAGCGCTTTTGATGCAATGCTTAATGGCGAGCCAGTGCTTAAATCATTAATGAATATGCTGAAACAATTAATTTCTCGATTGTTGGCAGCAGCGGCAGCAGCACTTATTTTGAGCGCTATATTCCCTGGCATGGGTTCTTTTACAAAATTATTTGGAAGTTTCTCAGGATTAGGAGGTGGCGGAGGTTTTGGTGGATTCGCTCCAATCAATCCATCACTCGGTACAAATATTGGTCTTGGAAATATATCACCAAGGGGTAATGTTTTAAATATAGCTGGACAATTCCGCCTTGATGGTCAAGACTTAGTGGTCGCAGTTGAACGCGCAAACAACCAACGCAGTAACTTTACAGGATAATGGCTTACGGATTAATTTATAATCTCAACTTTAGTAGCAATATTAATGGCAATCGAAAACACCGTATCTCGATCTATAAAGATGGAGTGGCGGATGCGATCACAGTAAACGATAATAACATTATCGGAACTGAAGAACCCGCCATTTTATATTGGGACAATACCGATGATATTTACAATAATATCATGGCATCACGCCTTGAAATAAACCTGTATTCTGACAACGTTAAGCAGGTTGATATTGACGATATATTAAATAATACTACCCCGTCTAAATTCAAGGTTGAATTCAGAATGGAGAATAATATAGGCGGAATGCAACTCTATTGGGAGGGATACCTTTCAAATGCCACCTATGAGCAGCGCATTTCTTCTGTACCCGTACCCTATCAACTTATTGCTACCGATCTTTTAGGTACTCTTAAAAATATTTATACCACTGACGGAGTTGCTATGATAATTAGCCAGTCTAATGTTATTAAATACATAGACAATGTACTTGGATTTTTACCGCAATTTTTACCTTATAAAATATCAAATGATATTCAGTTAAAACCATATCACGCAGCCATATCACCTCCCGCTTCGTCTTATACTAAAATGCACTTTTTACAATGGTTATTTCCTTATAGCAATGGCTTTGATTTAGCTTTTGATACCGCAGATAAATACATTATAAATACCTTAAAAACAATAAATTCGCGTATTTTTTACGCTCAAAACGGTTGGGTAATTATAAATAATTCAACATATCAAGATAGCGCCTCATTTGATATTTTTAATGAATCGGGCAATTATGTAACAAATGCTGTTGAAAACGTTGTAAAAACAATACCGACAAACTTTACGCCCATTTTAAATGATATGTCTATTCGTTACGATACGCCAATAGATACCGTTGAGGTTATTGCAAATCGTAATGAATACACCACAGAGTTTTCTAATTTAGGATTGGTTGAAGGTGATGTGGCTAATTTATCCCCATATCCAAATTTTGAAACCAAGGTAAATGGGATACTATTCAATTCAACTTATTATTCTGACGATTTTAACTTTATTCTTTTTGACCCAATAGTTAAGAGTGGAAATTATGCAATAAAAACGCAGAATTACATTACAGGCGGAAACCCAACTCAAAAAATAATGGATACGGGTTTTGCTGGAAATTTTCAATGGGATTCCTATTTAAGCCCAACTTTTTTCGCCAGTTATTACATTCAAAATTCGGGTAATGATACAGAAGATTTTTATCTGTTCTATTCCATAACAAGAGAAACAAGTGCAACAAGCACCGCGACAAGTGGCGCAAAATCTTACTGGAATGGAAATAACTGGGTAAGTTATACGTTAGAAAGCAGCGTTGCTATTTTGTCGTATCAAGAACAGCAAGCACCAACTGAACAATGGAATGAATTTGTGTTGCCATTACCAACGGGGGGAACTACCGCATTTGCTCGTTACAGAGTGATTCTTTGGCAACCAAAAATTCAAGGTGGCTCTGTCGGAACAATGGTGGTTAATTTTGATGAGGTTTTTGTGAGCAGAAAACAGGTAATTAATCCATTTACACCAATCAAAACGTCTTCAAAAATTTCGGGATCAAATCGAAAAAATAAAAAACTCACTTATGAGGTGAATCATTTTTATCCAGTTGCATTTGCAACACAGTTTAGAACAAATAATATCACATTTTTTGATTCGGTTGGATCAACTCAATTTAATAGGCTAATTGCTCAACAGATACTTAATGACAATCGCACACATATTAAACGATATACGGTTAGCGTTTATCCAAATAGCTTTAGTGAGTTTTTATATCCCTTCCATAAGATTGATTTAAACATGACTGGTATTCAATCAGATGGCACTTGCATAATTGATCGAATTAAATACAGAGCGAAATCGGGAGTTTATCAATTAGAATTTCACGAAAACAATCAAGATACTAATGTTACTCTTGATACCACAACACTTGGCGGGGTGGTTTAATTCTTTTTTTCTTAAAAAATTTTTTTAATAAGCAAAAATTTATTTTATATTTGCAAGTATAAAAACACGCGAATATGAATGAATTTGAAACTGGCTTCCAGCGCCAAATGTATCAGCTGGACTTAAAACGTAAAGACGTAGCGGAAGCGCTCGGAATTACGATGCCTACCCTAAAAGCAAAACTGCGCAATCCTGATAAACTCACCCTAAAGGATGTGCGCGTTTTAGAAGAACTTAAATTTAATATTAATCAACTCGCAGAAAAATGAAAGCAATCAAAATCAAAGGGCGCGACTATATTACGGTCAATGAGCGCCTAAAGCACTTCAGACTCGATGATACCTACAAGGGTTGGAATATCATTGAGGACGTTGCAGAGATCAACAACAATGAGATCATTGTAACGGTTACCATTGTAGATCAAGATGGCATACTCCGCTCAAAAGCCAGCAGCCAAGAGTATCGTGATTCTTCAATGATCAACAAGACCAGCTTCTTGGAAAACGCAGCGACTTCTGCTTTAGGGCGAGCGCTGGGTTACTTAGGTATTGGTATTGATACTTCAATCGCCAGTGCTGAAGAAATGAATCAAGCGTTGGTGCGTCAAGAATACATAACTAAAAACGAGCGCAACCAGCCACTTAAAGTGCGCAAGCTAACCGATGACCAGCTGAATAAGCTGCTCGAAGAAGGCACGCACATTCAAGCTAAAAAGGTGATTGAAACCTTTGAATGCACACCCGAACAAATTGAGAAATTAAGATTAACCTTTAAACTTCACTAAAATGCAAAACAGCGAAAAGAACTTTGCTAATGGATTTATTTTAACGCGCAGACCCAATGCACCTGAATTCGTGCTTGGCAATGTAGCTATCAACGTGGCAGAGTTCACCGAGTGGCTTAACACGCACAAGAACGCAAAGGGCTGGATCAACATTGATCTAAAGCAAGCCCAAAGCGGTAAGTTTTATGCCGAGCAAAACACTTGGCAACCAACTGGGGATAATCAACCCGTAAAAGCTACGCAAAGCAATGAGGCGGACGATGACGATCTGCCATTCTAATTAACCCAAAGGGCGGTTTAACGACTGCCCTTTTTTATACCCTAAAGACAATGAACAAAGCAATTATCAAAGATACCAATGCGGAATACCATAGCCTTGGCAAAGAAGTAATCAGCGCTTCAGGGCTTAAAATGATTGCCAAGAAATCAGTGGCGCATTACCTCAGCAGCGCAGGCATTAAAGAAACCGATTCGATGCGACTTGGCACAGCGGTTCACGCTAAGATTTTAGAACCTGAGAATTACGATAACGATATCGCAGTGCTGCCCGAAATGAACCTACGCACAAAAGATGGCAGAGCAGAGCGCGATGCTTTCGAGGCAAACAACAAAGGAAAGACGATCATTCGCACCGATGACTTGGATACAATTGAAGGCATTTATAATAACTACAAGAGCCACCCGCTTGCACCAAGGCTACTAAATAACGCTAAGATTGAATATTCACACTATGGCGAAATACAGGGCATACCAATACGCTGCCGACCCGATGCTTACGTTGAAGAAACGGGCGTTATTATAGACGTTAAAACGTGCCAAGACAATAGCCCTAAAGCGTTCAGAAGTGATGTATTTAAATACGGGTATCACATTCAGGCGGCATTTTATTGCGAGGCGCTGAAGAAAATACTGGATCGAAATTTTAGCCCGCTCAACTTTAGATTCATTGCAGTCGAAACAAATTATCCATTCAGCTGCGAGGTTTACGCCCTATCAGAAGAAATGATTGAATGGGGATATAAAGCCATGGAAAAGGCTTGGGATGAGTGGAAGCTGTACAAAGAAACAGGAGTGATCTTAGGATACCAAACAGAAGAAACTTCAGCAGATGGTGCGTTAATTTTGTAGATTTACCGCAAAACAACCAAACCATTGCCCTGTGAATGATAAGTGCATAGGATGCGAAACGTTAGTAATTTACAAGGTCAATGACCCCGTTGAAGGGCGGAACTGTTACATTGATGGGCTGGGGCAGCTGTGCGACAACTGCTTCAGCTTACTCATGGAATACACTCACGAATATGAATAGTCGCAGAAATCCATTTCAGAGTTATTTGGGTAAAGAGGATCACCTCCAGCACGCAGTTATGGAATACCTCAAAATACGGTATCCTGAAACCCTTGCAATCCATGTACCGAACGAAGGCAAGCGCAGCCCATTTGCGCAGTATAAATTTAAATACTTAGGCGGTATGCAAGGCATTCCTGACGTGATCGTATTCAAGCAAACTGCAAGCTATGCAGGGCTGGCGATTGAACTTAAAGTAAAACCCAACAAACCAACCAAAAATCAGGCGGAGTTTTTAGATCGCCTATCGGGTTCAGGATGGTATGCCACTTGGGTAAACAGTTTCGACCAAGCCAAGAACATAATCGACCAATACTTCGATGGCAGTTTATAGGTCAGTATATTACAATGAGGAGGCTCAAAGAGTATGGCGGACTGAAAACCCAGCCACTGATCTTTTGGGCTTTGTGTATTGCGGTAAAATGACCCGCGTTGAATTTGAGTACTTACTGGAGATTTTGTTTGCCAATTTTGGCGATGAAAACATTTCACTGGAACAATTCCAATACTATTTTGACCTTGTTCGCGAGTTCAGCGAATTCAATAAGGGTTAAATTTTTTTCACATACTTAAAATTTTTTTTATATTCGTAGCACTAAGCAAAACGATATGGGAAACTATTATGGCATACTGCCCTCTTTTATACGCTACGATAAGGATATTCCGCCTGCTGCTAAAGTTTTGTTTGCCGAGATAACCTCCCAAATCAATTTTAAGGGCATTTTTAACGCTTCTAACGACACTTTAGCTAAATTGTATGGTGTAACACCACAGAGCATCAGTTCGTGGCTTAAATCGCTTAAAAATAAGGGGTACATTTTTATTTACTATCCGAACGGTGAAAACGATTTGGAGAATCGCCAAATAATACTGCCTGAAGGGTATGATTTTTTTGACACACCCCTTAAAGAAAATTTGAACCCCCCCTTCAAAAAATCTTTAACCCCCCTTAAAGAAAATTTGATGGCAAATATCGAGGGAGTATATAATGATATTGAATATATATATAATAATAATATATACAATGACATTGTAGAAGATGATACATATCATGATAAAGAGTTATACAATGACATTATTCTACAAGATCATAAAATATCTTCTTGTCCGAAATTGAAAAATTTTGATACCCCCCCTAAAAAATATTCAGAATTGGCGGTCAAATCTTACGATTATTTCGTGGCGTTATTTCCAAAAAAGATGCAACCCAAAACAGAGGCGCAAAAAAACAAATGGCTCGATTGCCTTGACAAATTAGAACGCCTTGATGGGTATTCGCTTCAGGTGGTTTATTTCATTTCTAAGAAAGCACGTCAAGACGATTTTTGGCAAAATAATTTTCTTAGCGTTTTAAAGCTGCGCCAATTAAATAAACAGGGCGTGAAATACGTTGATGTATTCAAAGAGCGTTTCGCAAAGGATTTGCCCGACAAACTAAAATAACATGAACCTAACGTAAAATAACATGAATAAACAACTGGTAAAAGAACTGACCGATTACGCAATCAAAGTGGCGGAACGGTTTTCAAAAAGAGATCGCGAGGGCAACGTAAACAATGAGATATTCCTGTGCCACGAGGTGATCCCAATGAGTGAACACGCTGCAACGGTGATCTATAAAAAGACCAGTGGCAAACAGGCGGCATTCTTTTTTTACTATATCAATCGCGGCAAGGCAAAAGGCTGGAAATACTTTGTGCCAACCGATAGCCATATCATAGGGATGCAATCCTTTAACCATTACAAATTGGAAGTCGAACGATTTAACTACAAACACAATTTTTAAACTATGAAAGCAACTGAATTCTTACTGGAGATCATTGAAAAACAAAGCGAGATCATCGCCTTAAAAGACCAGCAGATTGAAATCTTAAAACAAGAAATTGAAATAATGAAGATGGTAAACTGAAAAAATTTTTTAATTTAGACTGCGCAAACCAAACAAAACAATGATTGAAGATTTCTTTGACTTAGGGATCAAACTGAAGGGCAACGCCATAGAGCAAAAAACGCCCTGCCCTAAATGCTCACACACCCGTAAAAACAAAAAAGAACCTTGCCTCTCGGTGAACACTGAGAAAGGCGTGTACAACTGCCATCACTGCGGCTGGTCAGGAAACGTCAAGGTCAAAAAGCAGATCGAGTACAAAATACCCGTACTTAATGAATCGCCACTATCAGGCAGGCTTTTAAATTACTTTAAGACCCGCGGCATTTCAGAATCGACTTTAACACACTGGCGGATCACTGAAAGCACCGAGTACTTTCCACAAGTGGATAAGAAACGCAAGGCGATCAACTTCAACTATTACCGAAATGGTAAGCTGGTAAACTGCAAATACCGCGATGGCGATAAAAACTTCCGACTGGTGGGCGGTGCTGAACTGGTATTTTATGGACTGGATAATATCAAAGAGCATGACGTTTGCTACATTGTCGAGGGTGAAATGGATGCGCTTTCGCTCACCGAAGCTGGAATAAACAACGTGGTTTCCGTACCCAATGGCGCAAGCAAGGGAACTCAGAAGCTGCAATACCTTGACAATTCATACCAGTATTTCGAAAACAAAAAAGAGATCATACTTTTTACCGATAACGATGCGGCTGGAATAGCACTGCGAAACGAACTGGCTCGCAGACTTGGGCATTACAGATGCAAATACGTTGATTCAGGCGCTTTTAAAGACGCAAATGATATACTTACCCAAGCTGGAGCTAAAACGCTCTTAGATACGCTTAAAAAGGCTAAGGAGTTTCCGATTGAAGGCGTGCTTGATTTAGAAGCCAACTGGGATAACGTGCTTAACTTTTCAGAGCATGGCATACCCAACT
>Ga0222714_10001254_pt1 | contig 28657 bp, 31 predicted proteins | sample C33_3DmetaG_FD_165048 | JGI IMG/M metagenome (GOLD analysis project Ga0222714, IMG submission 165048) | Estuarine water microbial communities from San Francisco Bay, California, United States - C33_3D | ecosystem: Environmental > Aquatic > Marine > Unclassified | place: USA: California... | reverse complement strand
AAATATGTACGTCCTGCAAGCAAGTTGGGGGCTAAATCGGGATGCGGTCCGCTGCCGCTATCAACTACCGCAACCGTGACACCGGTGCCAGTGGTTGTTGACCAGACCGAATCAGCGCCAATGGCAAATACTCCCCATTGCTGAGCAAGCAAAGGGTCGGGCAGTGGTGCCGCATCGAGCTGTGGAGCGCTTGTGAGTACGCCGAAGAGAAGAGCGAACGCTGTCGCAAAGGGAAGAGTTCGCTTAGTCAAGACACAAATTCTTACACGCCCATGGCGTGGAACCCACCGTCTACATGCACGATTTCGGCAGTAGTTGCAGGGAACCAATCCGAAAGCATGGCAACACAGGTGCGTGCGACCGCACTTGAGTCATTGACATCCCAGCCAAGTGGTGCCCGCTCGTCCCACACGTCTTCGAATTTCTGAAAACCAGGGATCGATTTTGCCGCCATGGTACGGATCGGTCCGGCAGCCACGAGGTTGCAACGAATGTTTTTGCTGCCGAGTTCTTTTGCTAGATAACGGTTAGTCGACTCCAATGCTGCTTTGGCAACACCCATCCAGTTGTATGCAGGCCACGCCACGGTGTTGTCGAAATCAAGACCCACAATGGTTCCGCCACTTGTCATCAGCGGTACGAAGGAATCGGCAAGTGTTTTCAACGAGTAGGCCGAGATTTGCATCGCTACAGAAACATCTGACCATTGGGCAGCCATAAAGTCATCACCCAGGCAAACAGCAGGCGCAAAGCCAATGGCGTGAAGTACGCCATCAACGCGGCCCAGGTGAGACTGGGCCGCCAGGCGAGCGGACGCAACGTGTTCATCTACTGTGACATCAAATTCGACCACCTTGATGTCGTGGCTGAGTTTGCGAGCAGTTCGTTCGGTGATGGACAGCCCGCGGCCTGCCCCGGTAAGAAGCACCTGGGCGCCTTCAGCGAGTGCAAGCTGTGCAACTCCATAGGCAAGCGAGGCGTCAGTAAGCACTCCGGTAACCACAATATTTTTGCCGTCCAAAATTCCCATGACTATGACCGTAGTTCCCGCACGTGGTTTGTGTAAGGCTTCAAGGATGCGCATCGGAATCATTGGCGGTACTGGCCCAGCAGGAAGCGGGTTGGCCCTCCGCATGAGTGTGGCTGGACATCAGGTTCTTCTTGGCTCTCGATCGAAGGATCGTTCGGAAGAAAAGGCGGCCGAATTGGTCAAGCAGTGGCCGGACCTTGATTTGACATTTGAGACGGGAACTAACGCTGACGCAGCAGAGTGCGAAGTGATTGTGGTTGCTACGCCGTGGGATTCGACCGCAACGATCGTGGGTGAACATGCCGAAGCATTGCGTGGAAAGATTGTTGTGACGATGGCTAATGCATTAGTGCGTGTGGGTAAAGAATTTCAACCACTTGTTCCACCTCGTGGAAGTATTGCGGCTCATGTGCAGGCTGAAATACCAGAAAGTCGTGTTGTTGCTGCAATGCAACATTTGCCGGCCAAAGAATTGGGCAATCTCAACCATCACGTCGACTCTGACGTATTGATTTGTTCAGACTTTCCCGAGGCAATCGAAGTAGTGAGTGATCTTGTTACTCAGATCCCTGGATGCCGTCCTTTAAATACCGGTCGGTTATCAAATGCGTTGGCGCTTGAAGCGTTCACAGCTGTGTTGTTGCAATTAAATGTTCGCTACAAGACGAGGGTTGCACCTCGACTGACAGGAATTCCAGATGTTGACCCTGTTAGCGGTCGCGTGATGAAACTGGGGTAACGCATTGTCGATGCAACTGTTTGATACCGCACAACAGAAAGTGATTGCATTTGAACCTGGTCCAACCGTGCTGATGTATACATGCGGGATCACACCGTATGACTCAACACATCTTGGTCATGCGTTCACGTTTATTTCCTATGATGTGCTGCAGCGACGGCTGATTGATAAAGGTCATCAGGTCAAGTGCGTGCGTAACGTCACTGATATTGATGATCCGCTGTTTGCAAAGGCGCGTGAACTCGGTGTTCATTACCTAGATCTTGCGGCGGGCGAAGAAGCACGATTTGAAGCCGACATGACTGCTCTCAATGCATTGCCGGTGTTTAGTACTCCGCGGGCGTCATCGGCGATTCCAGATATTCGCGGGTTCATAGGCATGGTGATTGATAGAGGATTTGCTTACGAAGCGGGCGGGTCGGTGTATTTTGACGTTGAAAAGTTTCCGCAGTTCGGCAAGATTTCTCACCTCTCTCGTGAACACATGATCGAACTAGCACGTGAACGAGGCGGCAATGTTGACGACCCACACAAACGCAATGCTCTCGATTTTGTGTTGTGGCATCCTTCAGCTTCTGACGAGCCGGCCTGGGACACGTTGTGGGGTGCTGGACGACCGGGTTGGCATATCGAGTGTTCGGCACTTGCGCTTCGTGAATTAGGCACCACAATCGATTTGCATGGAGGTGGAAGTGATCTCATTTTCCCACACCATGAATGCGAGCGGGCTCAATCCGAGGCGGCCACGGGCAAGCCATTTGTCAAACACTGGATGCATGTTGCAATGGTGGCGATGGACGGTCACAAGATGTCAAAGAGTCGTGGCAACCTCGTATTTGTCGACAAGCTGCGCACCCAGCATGATCCTCGCGCGATTAGGTTGGGCTTAATTGAGCATCATTATCGCGTTGATTGGGAATGGGACGATGGCCTCATGAAGCGTAATGAGCAGCGGTTGGCGATGTGGGCTGATACCGCAGAATACGGCGCAACAGATGACGCGGTATTGAACGATGTTCGTCAGTCGCTTGATAATGACCTTGATACACCCACCGCGGTGGCACTCATTGACGATGCGGCTCGGCTTGGCCACAACGTGCGTAGCTGTGCAGCACTGTTAGGAGTAGTCATCTAGTGGTTGAGCGGGTTGATTCGCTGTATTCGGGTGCAACCGAATTACAACGGCGTGTTCGACCAGCAGTGAGAGCAGTCACCAATCGTTTGTGGAATTTCGATCTACAAGGCTTCGAGCAGTTGCCCGAGACCGGACCCGCAATCTTGTGCGCTAACCATGTCTCGTTTCTTGACTCAGCATTCATGATCATTCATGCGCCAAGGAATATTTCGTTTGTCGGAAAGAGCGAGTATCTCGATTCGTGGAAGACGCGCCGATTATTTCCGGCCTTAGGAATGATCCCCATCGATCGTGGAGGTGGAGAGAAATCATCAGTTGCTCTTGATGCTGCCGAGAATGTTTTGCGCAGAGGGGAATTGTTTGGCATATTCCCCGAAGGAACACGTAGTCGCGATGGAATGTTGTACAAGGGCAAGACGGGTGCGGCTCGGCTAGCACTGAAATTACGATGCCCAATTTTTCCGGTAGGCATCGTTGGCACGCGAGAGATACAGCCACCAGATGCAAAAGTTCCTCGGTTAGGCGGGCACGTTCAGATCACAATCGGACGGCCAATTACTCCTGATCGTTATTTGCAGCGCACGGATGATCACTTGGTGTTGCGCGAAATGACCGATGAAGTGATGTTTGAAATTCAATCAATGACAGGTCAGCAGTATCGCAATGTGTATGCATCGCAACGGCAGGTGCAAGCGTCGACAGAATCCTCAACAGGTGGGCGAGAGGCGGTTTCATCGGGTAAATAGGCAGGTCTCTGTTCGCCTTGCCAACCTAGAATGATGGCGCGATGAGTGTTTCACCAATTGATGTCCAATTACCCGACGGATCAACCAGGACGCTGCCTGCAGGGTCAACCGCGCTTGATCTAGCTCAAGCAATCGGCTCGCGCCTCGCGAAAGCTGCGGTGGCGGCAGTAGTTGATGGCGCAGAGGTAGATATCGCGAGCCCGCTCATTCATGGAGCGCACGTTGCGATTGTTACTGCAGATTCTGATGCTGGTCGCCATGTGCTGCGCCACTCAACGGCACATGTTTTGGCCCAGGCAGTGTTGCAACATTTCCCGGGTGCCAAGTTCACTATTGGCCCTGCAATAGAAGACGGCTTTTATTACGACTTTGAGTTGCCAGGCGGAAAGACATTTAGTGACACTGACTTAGAAGCGATCACCGAGCGGATGAAAGCAATCGTTAAGGCAGATCAACCATTCGTGAGATCAGAGATGAGTGCTGCCGAAGCGCTTGCATTGTTTTCTGATCAGCCGTACAAGCGAGAGATCATTGAACGAGTAACAACGGGTGCTGCCGACGGATCGGATGCCACCGAGGTGTCTGGTGACGGATCGGTAAGTGTGTATCGAAATTCGGATACCTTTGTCGACTTGTGTCGTGGTCCCCACGTTCCAAGCACATCGCGACTCGGTCACTTTGCGTTGATGAAAGTTGCCGGTGCGTATTGGCGCGGTAACGAAAAGGGCCCGATGCTGCAACGCATCTATGGCACAGCATGGGAATCGAAGTCGGCTCTTGACGAGCACATCACGCGATTGGCCGAGGCGGAAAAACGCGATCATCGCAAACTCGCAGTGGAAATGGACTTGTTGTCGTTTCCATCTGAGCTAGGCGGCGGGTTGGCAGTCTGGCATCCCAAGGGTGCAATTGTTCGCAAGCTGATGGAGGACTACAGCAGGTATCGCCATCAACACGGTGGTTACCAGTTTGTCTTCACCCCACATATTGCAAATGCAACGCTGTTCGAGACTTCGGGACATTTGCATTTTTATAAAGACGGCATGTATCCGCCAATGGAAATGGACAACGGTACGTATTACCCAAAGCCAATGAATTGCCCGATGCATTGCTTGATTTATCGTGATCGCCAACGCAGCTATCGCGAGTTGCCGTTACGTCTGTTCGAGTTGGGCACGGTGTATCGCTACGAACGTGCGGGTACCTTGCACGGCCTGTTGCGTATTCGTGGGTTTACTCAAGATGACAGCCACATTTTCTGTACAGAAGATCAGATGGCCGATGAGATTACGTCGTTACTTGACTTCGTTCTGTCTGTATTGCGTCAATTCGGTTTTGACGATTTCGAATTCAAACTCTCCACTCGTGACCCAGATAAGTCTGTGGGCACTGATGAAATCTGGGACAAGGCAACCTTGGCGTTACGCGAAGCACTCGATCGTCACGGCATGGAGTATTCGGTCAAAGAGGGCGATGCTGCGTTCTATGGCCCAAAAATTGATATTGATGTCCGAGACGCCATCGGTCGAAAGTGGCAATTGAGCACGATTCAATGCGACTTCAATCTTCCTGAACGATTTGGTTTGGAATATATCGGAGCAGACAACGGCAGGCATCGTCCGATCATGCTGCATCGTGCGTTGTTTGGCTCGGTCGAACGATTCTTTGGCGTATTACTCGAACATTACGGTGGAGCTTTCCCAACGTGGTTGGCACCTGTGCAAGTTCGCGTACTTGCGGTTACCTCGCAACACGAAGCGTATGCGCATTCACTTGTAAAGCGCATGCGCGCGGAAGGCTTCCGAGTTGATGTCGTAGAAGCCGATGAACAACTCGGTAAGCGAATTCGTAGTGCCAAACTTGAACGTATTCCATACGTCTTGGTCGTTGGCGATGACGATGTTGCAGCGTCAACGGTGGGTGTAAACCCTCGAGGCGGCGACGTAATTCGTGGAGTCGGTGTTGATGCATTCATTCAACAGTTGCGTGAAGAGACGCAAACAGAATCTTCGATTGGCACGCAATAATCGACATGCTCGATCGCATCTGGAATGGTTGGCGTGCGCAATATGTGCAGCGTGATTCGCATGGTGTCGCATCTGATAAATCAGTGTTCAGCGAAATTCTTGAATCAGGTATTCCTGATGAAGAGTCGTTCATCGTTCATCGCGGTCAAACATGCTTCGTGATCATGAATGCGTTCCCGTATTCGTCCGGCCATGTACTGGTCATTCCGTACCGCGAGGTTCCCGATCTTGAGTTGTTGACGGAAGAAGAGACAACAGAGATCTGGGCGACGGTGACCAAAGTAGTTCAGACCATTAAGGCCGAGTTCAAGCCACAGGGAATGAACGTGGGGATCAACTTGGGACAAGCAGCAGGCGGAAGTATCGCACAGCACCTGCACATTCATGTCGTGCCGCGTTGGGGTGGGGATTCGAACTTCATGGTTGCTGTGGCAACGGCGAAAATTTTGCCTGAGGCGCTTGATGTGACTGCAGCGAGGATTCGAAAGCGATGGAAGGAGTTCCAATGAGCGAGAACAGCAGTAATGAGATTCGCGATCAATTACCAAGCGATTTGGACATTTCGGCATTTGTTGGTCCGTATCAATTCCCGGATAACAGTCGTCGTCGTATTCCTGGGTATCTCTATCTAGGGATTTCCGCGTTCAGCATTGCGTTATGGCTGTTCAGCGATCAGTCAAGTGGATTAGTTAACGATGGGTTTTTGGTATTCGGAATTGCGCTCGCAGCGTTTGCACTGTTCGTGTTGACATCTTCGTGGCCAATGACGGTCAACGAGCGTGATGCATTGGTACGTGCTTCTCAAGCAGTTGACTTTGCTGTTGGTCATGCTTCAGCACAGCAAGTGTGGAGAGGGGTGCGCAGTCGCCCAACATGGCGCGTGTTTTGCTACAGCGCCCAGGAGCCCCCGACCCATCGCGGCCTTGTGCTTGTTGATGCCATCGATGGCAGCATCGTGGAATGCCTGGTTGAGGTAAACCCAGATAGCGCTGCAACATCGGCATAGTGGCTGTTCGGTAGGATTAACTCAATGTTTGACGGCCACTTCCGGACTCAAATTGAGCGATATGTTCGGCCTGTAGGCGAGTCTCTTCGACGTACTGGTTTGTCGCCAGATCATTTCACCGTCTTGGGCATGCTGGTTGCTGCCGGGGCAGCAGTCGCTATTGGTGCTGGCAAAATGCAATTGGGACTATTGCTCGTGATCTGTTCTGCGCTGCCGGACTTATTGGATGGAGCCTTGGCAAAAGCTTCCAACTCTGCCAGCCAGCGCGGCGCGTTTTTCGATTCGGTCGTCGACCGCGTCAGCGATTCGCTGTTGTTCGGTGGCGTTGCTTGGTTCTATGCCAGTTCGGATTCACCTCGGTTTGGCATCGTGCCGTTTGCCATTCTCGGTGCGTCGCTGATTATTTCGTATGAACGCGCAAAGGCCGAGTCGCTTGGCCTGCATGCAAAGGGCGGGCTCATGGAGCGAGCCGAGCGAATTATCCTGCTGTGTGTCGGATTGCTGTTTGACTCGCTGTTGAAGTGGGTATTGGTGGTCATGCTGGTGTTAACAGCTGCCACTGCAATTCAGCGTTTTATCAAGGTCTGGAAGCAGGCAGCCGTTGCGCCTCGCACAGCTGAAAAGCAGGCGATTGCACGTTCACGCCGTGCGTCTCGACGTGCACGCCGAGATGATTATCGCGCTCGTTTCGCGCGTCGTCGCCGTATTCAATAACCTTCGCGTATGGCCGGTCCTCGCGATGCTGGGTTCGATGCGTTAACGCTCGCGGGATACCGGACTGCATCGATGTTTGCCAAATTGGCACCAAGTCCGTTGGCGCTAGGTGCTGCTCTTGCACTCGGTGCTCCATTGTCTCTTGGCATGCGCGAAAAGCGCGCAATGATCGAACGGCATTTACAGCGCGTTAATCCAGCATTGAAAGGTTTCGCATTGCGCCAAGCGGTGCAAGAGTCGTTTCAGAGTTACACGCGTTATTACCTGGAGACATTTCGATTAGGAACGTTGTCAAAGAAACATATTCAGGCCGGGTTTAGTGTTGATGGCTTCGAACACATCGAACAAGGAATTGCAGCAGGTAAGGGTGTCGTTCTTGCTCTTCCGCATCTTGGCGGTTGGGAGTGGTCGGGCAGATGGTTGGTTGATCAGGGTTATGGATTAACTGCGGTGGTCGAACATTTAGATAACGAAGAACTCTTTGAATGGTTCCGCGACATGCGCAGCAAGGTGGGAGTGAATGTCATACCACTTGATGACAACGCAGGACTACGTGTAAGCGCGGCACTGAAAGATAATCAAGTTGTCTCATTGCTCTGTGACCGTGATATTCCTCGCGATGGTGTGCGCTCTGGTGTAGAGGTTGAGTTCTTTGGCGAGCGAACGACCGTGCCTGCTGGTCCGGCTTTCTTTGCGTTACGCACGGGCGCTGCGCTACTGCCACTTGCAACATATTTCACGCGTAAGGTCGATGGTCATCACACGGTGGTTCGTCCGCCGATTCCGGTAGCACGGGAAGGCGCATTGCGCGACGACATTGCTCGGATCACACAACTACTCATGATTGAAATCGAAGCGTTGATCCGAAGGGCTCCCGAGCAATGGCATTTGTTTCAACCAAATTGGCCGAGTGACCCCGGGTTCAATTAGGCGAGCAACGTACGAAGCTCATTGAGTCGTTCGTGATTCACGCGGTACCACACCCATGTTCCACGACGTTCGCTGAGGAGCAGTCCTGCCTCGCGCAACACCTTGAGGTGATGGCTCACGGTTGGCTGCGAACGACCAGTTGGCTTGACAAGGTGACAGGCACATGTTTCAGTGTCGGGTGAAGCAGCGATCAGGCTGAATAGTTTCAGCCGAACAGGGTCGGCAAGCGCGGCAAACCCACTGGCCAAACCTTCAGCTTGCCTTGTGGTCAGTGCGGCATCTGAAACTGGTCCACAGCACGCTTGTGAGGTGGCTGAAAGTCGTGTCGGTTGAGGCGTCTTTGTTATATTGATGGTTATCAATATAACAGATGGAAATGGTGGATGATGTCACGAGTGCAATTGGCGTTAAATGTGAGCAATCTGGACGAGGCAATCGAGTTTTACTCGAAGATGTTTAATACCGCTCCTGCGAAAGTTCGTGAAGGGTATGCAAACTTCGCGATTGTTGATCCGCCACTCAAATTGGTGCTGATGGAGCAGGCAGGAATACCCAAAGGTGAGTTTCACCATTTGAATCATCTCGGTGTGGAACTGGAAAACTCCGAACTTGTTGATCAATCAATCGCGCGTTTCGAGGACTTGGGCTTGGTCGACAAGGTAGAAAAAGACACCGTGTGTTGCTATGCCAAGCAGGACAAAGTGTGGGTGCAGTCACCCGATGATGCGCCGTGGGAGTTTTATACCGTGCTCGCCGACTCGCCAAGTTATTACGTCAAAATTGATGACGTTTCAGGTTCAGCTTGCTGCTCATGATTCGCCGATTAGCCTCCGAAGCACTCGGTACGGGACTGTTGATCGTTGCCGTCATTGGATCTGGCATCATGGCCGAGCGATTGACACAAGACGTGGCGTTGCAGTTGCTGTGCAATGCAGTGGCTACGGGTGGTGCGCTTGTTGCATTGATCCTCATTTTCGCCCCCGTGTCAGGAGCATCGTTCAATCCAATTGTTGGAATTGTCGGCACCCTGCTTGGAGAGGGAAGCTGGAAAGACACATCCCTGTACGCAGTTGCGCAAACCATTGGTGGTTGCACAGGAGCAATCGTCGCCAACGTGATGTTTGATCTAGATGCAATTAACTTGTCTGAAAAAGTTCGCACTGGTTCAAATATATGGATTTCCGAAGTTGTTGCGTCGGTTGGACTGCTCGTCGTAATTTACGGAACCATTCGTGCCAAGCGTGCAAACTTAGTTCCATTCACGGTTGCCGCGTGGATCACCGGCGCATACTTCTTTACCTCGTCGACTTCACTCGCTAACCCAGCAGTAACGGTCGCGCGAACGTTGAGCAACACGTTTGCCGGAATCGCCCCCGAGTCGGTGCCGATGTTCATTGTGATGCAACTCATCGGTGCAGTTATCGGGTTCGGCATTATTCGTTTCGTGTTTGAAGAAAGCGCAGCATGAGCGAATCACACATTCCAGGTGTGCTCTTTTTGTGCGTGCACAATGCTGGACGCAGCCAAATGGGGGCGGGGTTCATGCGTTCGCTCGGTGGCGACAACGTTCGTGTGTTCTCTGGCGGTTCCGAACCTGCTTCAAAAGTGAATCCTTCGGCTGTCGAAGCGATGCGTGAGGTTGGTATCGACATTGCCGACTATGTGCCTCAAAAGTGGTCAATGGAAATGCTGCACGAAGTGGATGTGGTGGTCACCATGGGATGCGGAGACACCTGCCCGTACATCCCGGGTAAACGCTATGTGGATTGGCCGTTAGATGATCCGGCTGGTCAGGGCGTAGATGCGGTCCGACCAATTCGAGATCAGATTAAGACTCTTGTTGAAACGTTGTTAGCGGAACTCGCTGTTCGTTAACTCTCAAACGCTGCGAACAACTCAGCAACTGCCTTTGCCTGTCCGCCACTGGTAGACGACATAACCGCAATTGGAAGTACTCCTGCTTGCGCCCATGCGTTGAACTGTTCCCGAACTTGATCAGCATTTCCCGAAATGGTGCAATCGCGTAGCCACTCGTCGGTCATGGCCTGTTGCAATTGCTCAGCGAGCAACTCTTTTGGTGTGTTCGCGATGATGGATTCGATGTTGTCCATCTCTGTGTCGTACCCAGCCACGCGCCAATAGTTGCGATAGTTGGGTAGCGACACATAGCCGGTCAGAGTTTTGCGATGAATCGCATACGCGGCATCGAGGTCGTCGCTGACCACGGTGGGCACCATGTTTGACATAAAGAATTGATCTTGCGTGGTGGGCGTTATCGATGCAACTTGGCGGCTGATATCGCGCAGTGAAGCATTAGCCCAAATAGCACCTTGTGAAATCTCGGTGGACAGCGCGAGCATCTTGTCGCGCAGCGTTGCCAGAAAAATCTGTGGCAGTTGGCCTGAAAAGCGTTCGTTTGATCGCATTGCCTGCACGTAGTTCGCAATATCAGAAAGCGGTTTACCTGTTGCAACGCCAAGTCGTTGCACCACGGGTCCATGGCTTACACCAATACCTAACCCAAATCGACCAGCTGAAACTTCATGAATATGTGCTGCAGTGTTTCCTAGTTCAACAGGATGGCTGTAATACATCGGTTGTATTGAAGTCCAAAATTTAATGGTCGATGTCGCATGTGCAAGAGAAACGCACAATCCAAGAGTCCCGCCCAAACTTGGACAGGCAATTCCTGCAAATCCCCGGCGCTCAGCCTCGACTGCCAGATCCAATATTGCTTGTCGTTTCGTTGGTGATGCAACGAGTGAGATTGCGGGAAGCGTGTATGTAGAAGGTGAGAACGTGATCATGGCTTGAATACTCCTTGTAGACGCCTACCGTATATGGCGTGAACATGTTGCGCATCGCCATGGTGAGCCCGTACAGCGTGTCTGTCCCAGGGGGCGTACAGGCGCAGGTGCTTGGTCTTGCGCGCGAGTTGCGAAGAATTGGTCATGAGGTGCGTGTGCTCGCACCCAGTGATGGTCCTCCGCCCGAACCGTTTGTTACCCCGCTCGGCAACAGTCTGCCAACAGCAGCAAATGGTTCGGTAGCACCTTTGGCGCCGGATCCTTCCGCTGCGTTGCGCACAATTCGTGCGCTTAACGATGAGGCGTTCGACATCATCCATTTGCACGAACCAATTGTTCCTGGTCCAACGGTTACTGCATTGCTTCTGAAACTGGCGCCAACAGTGGGAACCTTTCATGCAGCGGGTGATTCAACTTCGTACCGTGTGTTGAATAAAACAGCACGATGGGCTGCAGAGCACTTAACAACTCGTGTTGCAGTAAGTGATTCAGCCAAAGAATTGGCCCATCGTTATCTGGGCGGCGAATACATCACGCTGTTTAATGGTATTGAGTTGCAGAGATATCAGCGACCACACGTAGAGCGTGAAGAAGCACCGACCATATTTTTTTGTGGAAGGTACGAACCGCGCAAAGGTTTGGAAGTGTTATTGCAAGCGATGTCATATTTACCAGCAGATGTGACGTTGTGGATCGCGTCTGATGGTATTGGTATCGACGATTTACAGAATACGTATGGTGCAGATTCGCGAATCAAATGGTTGGGCAGAATTTCGGAAGAAGACAAGTTGAACCGATTGGCTCGTTGTACCGTTTTCTGTGCTCCTTCATTGCGTGGTGAGTCGTTTGGAATTGTGTTGCTAGAGGCAATGGCCGCTGGCGCTCCGCTGGTGGCAAGCAACATCAGTGGTTATAACAACGTTGCAAGTAATGATGTCAATGCCTTGTTGGTGGAGCCCGGCAACCCTGTTGAGTTGGCTAAATCCATCATGCGGACATGTGATGAACCTGGTTTACGACTCACGTTGGTTAAGGGTGGCTATGAGCGCGCAGCTGATTTTTCGATGCAACGATTAGCGGAGCAGTACCTTTCCATTTATCGACAACTGTTAAGTGATGAAAAATCGAGAATCCTCGAAATCAAACCGAATCGTTTTGTTGCAATCTTCGGAGATCGCATTCTGAGGCGTCCAAAGTTCCTCATGACCAAAGAAGACTGAACTTCGGTCCGATGGCTAAAGCCGTAGACTGACCATATGAATTCTACGCTGGTCATCGTTGTTGTCGTTGTCGTTCTGGTTTTGCTGATTGGCGGGGCATACAACTCGCTGATTCGTCGTCGCAACGAGGTTGATAATGCGTGGAGCCAGATCGATGTGCAACTGAAGCGCCGGCTCGATCTGATCCCGAATCTTGTAGAAACCGTCAAGGGCTATGCGGCTCACGAAAAGACTGCGCTTGAAGCAGTGATCTCTGCACGTAACTCGGCAATGGCGGCATCGTCTGATCCACATGCTCAAGCTGCTGCAGACAATGCAGTGACGGGTGCATTGCGACAATTGTTTGCCCTCTCTGAGGCGTATCCCGATCTAAAGGCGAATCAGGGCTTTGTCTCTCTGCAAGAAGAGCTGGCAAATACCGAAAGCAGGATTGCCTATGCCCGACAGTTTTATGGAGATGCGGTTGAGGCCTACAACACAGCAATTCAAAAGTTTCCGACAGTGTTTATCGCTCGTAGTTTCTCATTTACCGAACGCGAGTTCTTTGAAGCAGAAGATGCTGCTCGTGTCGTCCCAGAAGTGAAGTTCTAACCATGAATGATCTCATCTCTGCTAACAAGCGGCGCACTGTGTTGTTGATGTTTGGGTTTGTGATCGTGGTGCTGCTGGTTGGTGTGGCAGTTGGATCACTTCTTGGAAACGGGGTAACGGGGACGATACTTGCCCTCGTGATTTCTGCTGTTATGGCGGTGACGTCATATTGGAAATCGGACAGCATTGCATTGGCGGTAAGCCGTGCGGTGCCAGCAGATGAAACCGAATTTCGCAGGTTGCACAACCTTGTCGAGGGTCTATGTATCGCTGGAGGTTTGCCGAAGCCAAGGGTGTATGTCATTCATGATGAAGCCCCAAATGCATTTGCAACAGGACGAAATCCAAAGCACGCTGCTATTGCAATAACAACAGGGCTGTTAGCAACGATGAACCGGGTCGAGCTTGAAGGCGTCGTTGCTCACGAACTTTCGCACATCAAAAATTACGACATCCTTGTTTCAACATTGGCGGTCACACTCGTCGGCACGGTTGCGTTAATCACCGACATTGCCCTGCGGATGATGTGGTGGAACGGTGGGCGAGTAAGCAGAAGTGGCGATCGCGGTGATCGTGGAAATCCGCTGGCCATTATCGGTTTTGTGCTGTTGTTGGTATCTCCACTGATCGCTCGTGCGATGCAGGCTGCGGTGAGTCGTCGTCGCGAAACATTGGCTGATGTATCGGCAGTACGCATGACGAGGTATCCACCTGGTTTGATTTCTGCTCTCGAAAAACTTCAAGCTGATCGCACCGAAACCGCCTCGGCCAGTATGGCTACCGCTCATATGTGGATTGAGCAGCCGCTCTCTGGTGTGAAAGACGGGGGTCGACTGGGTATGTGGCATAAACTTTTCAATACCCACCCGCCTCTATCGGAGCGAATTGCTTTGCTCAGGGAGATGTAATCATGAAGGTTGTTCGTACGAGTTCCCGTCTCGCTTTACTTGCAGTACTAGTCACATTGTCAGCGTGTGGAGGATCGGGCGATTCATCTACTGAAACTTCAGTTGTTGTACCAGATACCGAAGTGGTTTCAAATGAGCCGGTTTATCCGCTTACAGGTCTACCTATCAGCGACCAGGCTGCTGCATCGCGTGTAGCCATGGTGGTCAAGATCGACAACCATCCTTCAGCGCGACCCCAGGCAGGCATTAATCAAGCGGACATCATTTTTGAAGAAAATGTTGAAAAGCTCACACGATATGCAGCGGTGTTTCACAGTGAAGGCTCGGATCCAGTCGGACCTATCCGCAGTGGCCGTTTTCAGGACATCAATATGGTGGGTTCACTCAACAAGCCGTTGTTCGTGTGGAGCGGAGGTAACAGCAAAGTTTCTGCAGCAATTGCAAAGTCAGATCTTGTTGACTTGAGCTATTCAAAAGCGAATACCGATGGTGGCTTTAGGCGAAGCGATGAGTACCGAGCTCCTCACAACTTGTTTGCCGAAACCACAAAACTGTGGACACTTGCGCCAGCCGGATCAGCGGCTCCGGTGCAGCAGTTTGCTTATCGCACGGTAAGCGATGCCAATGCATCAACATCCAAAGTATCCACTGGACTCAAAGTATCAATGGATGGAGTGAAGGTGCAGTGGGACTGGGATGCAGCGACGAAGGAATATGTCCGCACCCAAGACGGATCAGTAGTTGTTGACCCGCAAGACATTGCACTTTCGGTACCAAATGTTGTGGTGCTCGAGGTGGTGTACACCAATACCTATAGCCCAGCATCAAAGACCGTCGGAACTGGCAAGGCCTACGTATTTACCAACGGTGTTGTCTATGAAGGAACCTGGTCGCGCAACGACCGCTTGAAGCCATTCGAACTAAAAGACTCTGCGGGCGGCGTGATCAAGTTGACCCCTGGGCAGACCTTTGTGCAGGTGGCTCGTGCGGACAAGACCGCGGTAGTGACTGCTGGACTTACTCAAGACGACGTTGAGTTTCCGTAACTAATTCGCCAATAATTCTGCTAGGACACTTAGGGGCGACACGGCGGCGCTCGGTACGCTTATTGCCATGACTACACGCAAGAGCACGTCAGCTTCGGGTTCGATGAGAGTTAATCGCGGTTTGGCAGAAATGCTGAAAGGTGGCGTCATCATGGACGTTGTCAACCCCGAACAAGCAAAGATCGCCGAAGATGCGGGTGCGACCGCGGTAATGGCCCTCGAGCGTGTGCCTGCTGATATCCGTCGTGACGGTGGCGTTGCTCGAATGAGCGATCCAGAAATGATTGAAGGCATCAAGGCAGTAGTCACGATTCCCGTGATGGCCAAGGCTCGTATTGGACACTTCGTTGAGGCGCAGATTTTGGAAGCACTCGGAGTTGACTTCATCGATGAGTCAGAAGTGCTGACTCCTGCTGATGAAACGCATCACATTGACAAATTCGCATTTACGGCCCCATTCGTGTGTGGAGCGACCAACCTCGGAGAAGCATTGCGTCGAATCAGTGAAGGTGCCGCTCTCATTCGCTCGAAGGGTGAAGCAGGAACAGGAAACGTTGTGGAGGCTGTTCGTCATCTTCGCAACATCACGGGTGACATTCGCCGAATCACACAGGCAGACGCTGCAGAGTTGTTCGAGTGGGCAAAAAAGCTTGGAGCACCATTGCCACTCGTGCAAGAAATCGCCGAAACAGGAAAATTGCAAGTGCCATTGTTCTGCGCAGGTGGAATCGCAACACCAGCAGATGCCGCGCTAGCAATGCAGTTGGGTGCAGAAGCAGTATTTGTTGGCTCAGGTATTTTCAAGAGCAACGATCCAGCACCTCGGGCAAAAGCAATTGTTGAAGCCACGACCCATTTCCGCGATCCACATATTTTGGCAAAAGTGAGTCGAAATCTTGGTGCACCAATGACTGGCATCGGAATGGATCAGATCAACGAGCGATACGCCGAGCGTGGTTGGTAATCGAGAACCATCTTGAGTGGTGTCGTTGGCGTCCTTGCGCTGCAGGGAGCATTTGAATCTCACGAAACGGTGTTGCGTGGCCTCGGGTGTGCAACGCAGCAGGTGCGAACGCCTGATGATTTAGCCAAAGTCAATTCACTTGTAATTCCAGGTGGAGAGTCGACCACGATGTCGCATTTGCTCCTTACCTCTGGGCTGTTCGATCCGCTGAAAGAACGACTCGTTGATCGACTTCCTGTGTTTGGAACGTGTGCTGGAATGATTTTGCTGGCGTCACATATCGAAGATGGTCGACCTGATCAGCGTTGCTTTTCGGCGATTGATATTGACGTTCGTCGTAATGCGTATGGACGACAGATTGACAGTTTCGAAACTGATCTAGATGTTCAAGGAATCGATGGCGATTTCCATGCAGTATTCATTAGGGCACCACAGGTTGTCCGTTATGGTCCAGGTGTGCACATTTTGGCTCGCCATGACGATGACGTTGTCCTTGCACGCGAAGGTGCAGTGCTTGTTGCATCGTTTCATCCCGAATTGACACATGACGACCGTATTCATCGGTTGTTTATCGAAATGTTGTTGGAGGTTTAGATATGTCTGGACATTCCAAATGGGCAACGATTAAGCGCAAGAAGGGCGCGATCGATGCAGCTCGAGGAAAGACGTTTGCAAAGTTGTCTCGACAGCTTGATGTTGCGACGCGAGAGGGTGGTGGAGATCCTGCAAGTAATGCAACATTGCGAACAATTATTCAAAAGGCTAAAGCGGCGCACATGACCAACGATGCGATTGATCGCGCAATCAAAAGAGGTCTTGGCGAACAAACAGGTGCGGCATATGAAACCATCACATACGAAGGTTATGCGCCAGGTGGAGTTGCGATGCTTGTCGATGCATTAACAAACAATCGAAATCGCACTGCCGCAGACGTGCGAATGGCATTTACCAAATCTGGAGGAGCGTTGGCCGAACCGGGTGCGGTTGCCTGGCAGTTCTCGCGAAAAGGAATTGTGCAAGTGGATAAGACTGTCACCGAAGACGATGTGATGTTGATCGCACTTGACCATGGTGCAGAAGATGTCACTAATGATGGTGATTCGTGGCGAGTTACGTGCGACTCGGCAACGGTATTCGAACTTAAGGCTGCGTTAGAAGAGGCAGGCATGAATGTTGTGTCTGCACAGAACACGATGGTGTCATCAATGAGTGTTGCTGTGGGCGACCCTGATGATGCCAAAGCAATCCTTAAAATCATGGATGATCTTGAAGACAATGATGACGTTCAAGACGTTTATTCGAACTTTGATATTTCAGACGAACTACTAAACGAGGTTGCACAATGACGATAAAAGTAGGAGATCGGGCACCAGAATTCACGTTGCCTGGAACAGGCGGAAAGTCATATTCACTTTCCGATTATGCAGGAAAGCCGGTGGTTATTGTGTTCTACCCAGGCGACAACACGCCTGTGTGCACAAAGCAGCTCAATGCCTACAACGACGAAATGAGCGAGTTCGACAATGTTGGGGCACAGGTAATTGGGATCTCGGCACAAGATGTCTCAAGTCACGACGAGTTTTCTGGCAAGCATGGTTTCGCATTTCCGTTGCTGGCTGATGTTGACAAATATGTCTCGCAGCAATACGGCATCTTGGGGCCTCTTGGTTTTCCCCGCAGAAGCGTGTTCGTCGTTGATGGCAAAGGCATCGTTCGCTATGTCCATCGGGCGCTAGCGGGGTTGACCTACCGGCCGGTACGGGAACTCGTCGAAGCAGTAGAAAAGGCCAAACTCGACTCGTAAGCCGAACTAGTCTTGAACATATGTTCGCCCCAACGTCGTCTGTGGTGCTGGGGATCGACCCTGGATTGACGCGCTGTGGCTTTGCTGCCTTGGTGCCCAGTGCGGGAGGCAACGCCGATGTGGTGTCGATGGGTGTGTTGACATCACCTAAAGATGATCGGTTGCCTCAACGACTTGCGATGATCCAGGTTGATCTTGAAGCGTTGATCAACGATGTTGCGCCATCTGCGATCGCGGTTGAACAAGTTTTTTTTCAAAACAATGTGCGTACAGCAATGAGTGTTGGGCAAGTAAGTGGTCTGGTTTTGGCTATGGCCTACAGGTTGGGGATAGATGTTGTGCAATACACCCCAAGTCAAGTGAAGTTGGCGATTGCTGGGTCGGGAACCGCGAGCAAACTACAAGTCCAGAAAATGGTGCAACGGCGACTGGGTTTACGTGTGCTGCCAAAACCCGCTGATGCTGCTGACGCTGCTGCAATAGCGTTGTGTCACATGGCGGTGTCGCCGCTGGCAAATAGCGTCCAACGTGCACAAGCGGGGGCACGGCAATGATTGGATCGTTGCGAGCATCCGTGATTGAACGAAACAGTGACGGCACAGTGCTCGTCGAAACGGCAGGAGTTGGATACATCGTTCATGTCACTCCACGCACACTTGCCGAACTAGAGCCGACATCCGCGGTGTTTATGCACGTGCACCATCACATTCGTGAAGATGCGCAAACGTTGTTTGGATTTCTTGATAAAGATGAGCGAGTTACGTTCCAAACATTGATTGCTACGCACGGCATAGGTCCGAGCATGGCTATGGCGATCTTGGCGACACATACACCTCGAGCGCTTGTCGACATTGTCGCCACAAACGATCATGGCGCACTCACTCTGGTTCCAGGTGTTGGAAAGAAAACTGCCGAGCGCTTGTTGGTTGAGTTGCGAGACAAACTGCAGCTTCCGGTGCTCGATTCACTGAGCGATAAGTCAACTGCAACGGGTTCTGCAATTACTGACGTGCGAGATGCACTTGCAGGACTTGGTTATTCGACAGAAGAGATTCGCGACGTGTTGCGAGAACTGCCTGCCGATTTGAGCGCGGAAGGTTTGTTGCGTCAAGCGCTGAATCTGTTGGGGGCCCGTCGTGCGTGAAGAGTTTGTCGATCCGCAGATGCGCGAAAACGATCTCGACGATCACGGCATCGAGGCCGGTCTTCGTCCAAAAAGTCTTGATGAATTCGTCGGCCAGCGCGAACTGAAAGAGCATTTAGGCATTGTGCTTGAGGCTGCGCGCCGAAGAGGCCAAGCAGCCGACCACTTGTTACTTGCTGGACCACCGGGTTTGGGCAAAACAACAATGGCCTCAATCGTTGCATCCGAGATGAATGCGCACATTCACATCACATCGGGTCCGGCCTTAGAACGAGCAGGTGATCTAGCTGCAATTCTGACAAAGCTAGAACCAAATGATGTCTTGTTCATCGATGAGATTCACCGACTTTCGCGAACGGTTGAAGAGATCCTGTATCCAGCAATGGAAGATTTCCAGATTGACATTGTTGTTGGCAAAGGTCCTGCAGCTTCATCGATCCGACTTGCGCTCCCACGTTTTACATTGATTGGAGCCACGACTCGTACGGGAATGATTACCGGTCCGTTGCGGGATCGTTTTGGACTTGTTGCACGACTTGATTACTACGATGATGCCGAGTTGCAACTCATTGTTCAACGGGCCGCAACAATTTTGGGTGTAGACATTGACGGTCAAGGGGCGAGTGAAATCGCGAGGAGATCACGGGGCACTCCACGAATTGCGAACAGGCTGCTACGTCGTGTCCGTGACTTCGCAGAGGTGCGTGGCAACGGCAAGGTCAATCAGGAGAGTGCACGCGATGCATTGACGGTTTTCGGAGTTGATGACTTAGGCCTAGACAAAGTGGACCGCGCAGTGTTGTCGGCAATTTGCACCCAATTTAACGGTGGCCCTGTGGGGCTCTCCACCTTGGCGATCAGCGTGAGTGAGCAAACAGAAACCATTGAAGACGTCTATGAACCGTTTTTAATTCAGCAGGGCCTCATCGCGCGAACCCCACGTGGGCGAGTAGCGATGCCGTCCGCGTGGACGCATCTTGGGCTGACGCCACCAACACAGTCGCCAGACTTATTCTCGTAGATAACTCTTAGCTGATTGGTTGATGTGCGTGGATTTAAATGACATTGATTACGTGTTGCCCGAGCAGCTCATTGCACAAACGCCATGTGAACCACGTGATTGCGCGAGATTGTTGGTAAATGCACCAAATGACATGAAGCATCTTCATGTCAGTGACATTGACTCGTTGTTTCATGAGGGTGATGTGATGGTGGTGAATCACACAAGGGTGTTGCCAGCACGGCTCAAGCTGCGCCGTCAAACGGGTGGGGCGGTAGAGGTGCTGCTACTCGAAGAACAACAAGATCATCCATTTCGTTGGGAGGCATTGGTTAAACCAGGTGGAAAGTTGTCTGCCCGCGAATTGCTCGTGACTGACACAGGAGACGCTGTTCTGCATGTTGTTCAACGGTCGGAGGCGGGCGACACGTTCGATGTGGAGTTTGTAACACCAGACCATAAATCGATGATGGATCGGATTATCGAGCTAGGGGAGATGCCGCTTCCTCCCTACATCACCACGCGGCTTGATGACGCCAATCGGTATCAAACTGTGTTTGCTCACGATCAGAAATCCTCCGCAGCGCCAACAGCTGGGCTGCACTTTACGACCGAGCTTCTCGAGCGGATTCGTTCACGTGGAGTGCGCATTTGTGAAGTGGAACTTGTGGTTGGACTCGACACCTTCAAGCCAATTTCAGTAGGTAATCCACTGGACCATCAAATTCATACCGAGTCGTATCGTGTGCCTGCCGAAACGCTTGCCGCATGCCAGGAAGCGCATGCACATGGCAATCGAGTGATTGCGGTCGGCACAACTGCAACACGCGCATTAGAGAGTGCAACCTCGTTTAACACGCTCAGCGGAAGAACGAATCTGTACATCACTCCTGGATATCAATGGAAGATCGTCGATCTCATGGTGACTAACTTCCATATGCCACGAACCACGTTGCTATTGATGATCGAGGCATTTATTGGCAAGCAGTGGCGAGAGGTGTATGCCGAAGCAATTGCGCGCGAATATCGAATGCTGTCATTTGGTGACGCGATGCTGCTGTACCGTAATACCAATGTTTCCGGTTGAGTTTTTACAAGTTGCACAAGACGGACAGGCTCGCGCAGGAGTAGCGACAACACACCGCGGAACGTATACAACGCCATGCTTCATGCCGGTTGGTACTCGCGGCGCAATCAAATATCTCAGTGCTCAGGACTACGAACAGATTGGAGCACAGATCGTGTTAGGCAATACCTATCACTTGATGTTGCGACCTGGCGCAGAACTTATTGCTCGCTTCGGAGGTTTAGGAGCATTTGCTGGGTGGAATGGATTGACGCTCACCGACTCAGGTGGATTTCAGGTGTTTTCGCTCAATCCTGATGTTGATGATGAGGGAGTGACCTTCAAGTCAACCTATGACGGCTCAATGCATCGCTTCACACCCGAATCAGCAGTGCACACGCAGCAACTACTTGGCGCCGATATTCAAATGGTGCTCGATGTGTGCCCTCCGCTGCCATCTCCGCCACATGTCGTACGCACTGCGTTGGAACGCACGACTATGTGGGCCGCGCGTGCACGGGATGCACATGTTCGACAGGATCAATCGTTGTTTGGCATCGTGCAAGGCGGCATCGATGTCAACATGCGGGTAGAAAGTGCAGAACGAACAGCGGCATTGCAATTTGATGGATACGGCATTGGCGGTCTTTCGGTGGGAGAGACACGTGAAGAGATGGTGCCGGCGCTGCAAGCGGCGATTACTCAATTACCGGCAAATCGACCGCGCTATCTCATGGGTGTAGGCGATCCTGCATCTCTTGTTGAGGCGGTGAATCTTGGCGTCGATCAATTTGATTGCGTGTTGCAGACACGGCTTGGGCGGCATGGCACTGCGCTGACTTCGGCGGGCAGAGTCAACTTGAAGCGCGCCGAATTCACGGAAAGCGATGCACCGATCGATGCAGCCTGTTCATGCATGGTGTGCACGCGACACACTCGTGGTTATATCCGTCACTTGTTCCAAGTAGGCGAACCAACTGCATCACGCCTTGTTTCCATTCACAATGTGGCATGGACGATTTCGCTGATGGATCAGATGCGTCGTTCGATTATTGACGGAACATTTGCGCAGTTACGGCGGGATATTTTGGCCGTTTGGGGCGCTGCCTAGAGCGACGTCCAGAAAGAGGCATGCAAGGTAGAGTAAGGACTTATGTTCACAGCCTTTTCCCTCGTAGCCGCTGGTACGTCGTCCACGAACTCGAGCTCGCCACTTAGTTTCCTGCCCATCGTCGTCATTTTCGGCGCCATGTATTTTGTGTTGATCCGTCCGCAGCGAAAGCGTGCGAAAGCTGCCAAGGACTTGCAGAGTTCACTGCAAGAAGGCGACCATGTACTGTTGACTTCGGGTATTTATGGCTACATCTCGGAAATCGAAGATGACAAGCCATATGTTTGGTTTGAGGCCAACACGGGTGTGGAGTTCCGCATTTCACGCACGGCAATTGCAGGGAAGACTCCTGATCCTGCAAACCCTTCTGCCGAGCAGAAGTAGTTAACGGCCGTCAGGATGGTGAGGCGTCTCGTCGTATCGCTCGTTGGTGTTGTCGTTGTTGTTTTTGGGTTGCTTGTAAGCAACATCGTTGCCGGAAACGTTCCCGCACTCGGTCTCGATCTGCAAGGTGGCGCATCTGTCACGTTGCAGCCTGAAGGCGAGTACGACATTGCAGCCCTCGACGTTGCCCTTGACATCATTCGCCAACGCGTTGACTCAATTGGTGTTTCCGAGCCAGAGATCATTCGTCAGGGTGACACGGTCGTGGTCAACTTGCCAGGTGTCGATGACCAGCAGCGCGCACTCGACATCATCGGCAAGCAAGGACAGTTGTTGTTGCGGCCTGTTCTTGAGGCGGGCACACTCAATACTTCAACGGAAACCACAGTGCCAGGTACCGCCACAACAGTTGTCGATACCACGTTGCCTGCCGCAAGTGGTCCGGGTAATTCTCGTCGGGTTGTTGCAGCAGCAGTGCCCGACACAACAGCGACAACAGACACCGTGGACCCCGATGCGACTTCGGTCGATTCTGCAACCCCTGCAGCCACACCGTCACTTGATGAGATCTTGGCGAATCAGGATGCAAATGATCCAAATGCAGCAGTAATTTTGCTCGGCGAAAATGGCGATGTGTATTCGGCCGGACCAGCAGGCGCCACCGGTCTTGTATTTAGTAATGATGCTGCAGCCGAAATCAGCAGTGGCTCATGGAGCGTCGTCGTCGGCTTGTTGAACGGCTCAGCAGGCGAAGACATTTGGAACGCCCTTGCAACACGTTGTTTTAATCGAGACGAGACATGTCCAACGGGGCAAATAGCAATTGCGTTAGATGGAGTAGTCATCTCGGCTCCCGTGGTTCAACAAGCAGTGTTCACGGGTGGCACAGTGCAGATCACAGGCGATTTCACTGAGCAGGAGGCGCGTGACCTAGCAAAGATACTCGAATTCGGTGCTGTGCCCGTGAAGTTTGGAGTTGCAACGGTGCAAACCGTTTCACCAACACTTGGTAAGGATTCTCTTCGCGCTGCACTGATTGCTGGTTTGCTTGGTGTGCTGTTGGTCATGTTGTTCTTCTTCTTTTACTACCGGTTGCTCACACTTGTGGTGGTTGGTGGTTTGGCTGTATCTGGCGCGTTCTTGTGGAGCGTCATCGCCTTTTTGTCTAAAACAAACGGTCTCGCGCTCACCTTGTCGGGAGTGGCGGGAATCATTGTCTCAATCGGTGTCACAGTTGACTCGTACGTAGTGTTCTTCGAGCGTCTCAAGGACGAATTGATGAATGGCAAAACCATGAAAGCGGCCGCGCAGCGTAGCTTCGATTCGGCATGGCGTACCATTCTTGCTGCGGACACGGTTTCGTTTTTAGGCGCAATCATTTTGTGGTACCTCACGGTTGGTCCCGTGCGTGGCTTCGCGTTCTTCCTTGGTCTATCAACGTTGACTGACGTGATTGTCGCGTACTTGTTCACACGCCCATCAATGTTGCTCTTAGCGCGAACAAAGTTCATGGCAGGTCGCAAGATTCTTGGTGTGACAGTTCGCGAGGAGGCAACAGCATGAGTGGTCGCTTGAGCCGTCTGTATAGAGGCGAGACAACAGTTAATTTTTACGGTCGACGATGGGTGGGTTTCACCATTTCGATTGTGATCATGTTGCTCACTGTTGTTTCATTGTTCACCCGTGGTCTGAACTTGGGAATGGACTTTGAAGGTGGAGTCGCGTGGGAAGTGAGTGCAACCTCACTTTCCGTTGATGATGTCAAAAACATCTTGGAAGCAAACCAAATTGATGTCAACGAGGCGAAGGTTCAGGTGTTGAGTGGGTCAGAAGGCGAACGCATTCGCGTGCAAGTGGGTGCACAATCTGATGCGGTAAGTTCCCAAGTGCAACAGGCACTCGCCGATAAGGCTGGGGTCGAGATCAACGACGTCAGTGTTGCCGTGGTGAGTTCCTCGTGGGGTGCGAGCATTACCGAAAAAGCGATTCGCGCATTACTCATATTCTTCCTTGTTGTATCGCTGTATATCTCGTGGCGTTTTGAATGGAAAATGGCTGTATCCGCCATTGCCGCTATGGCACATGACGTGATCATCAGTGTTGGTGTCTACTCAATTTTTGGTTTTTCGGTAACTCCAGCAACTGTCATTGCGATTCTCACAATTCTTGGTTTCTCCCTCTACGACACCATCGTGGTGTTTGACAAGGTGCATGACAATACAAAACGTTTTTCTGCCTCGCGAGTGAGTTATGGAGACATCACCAACATTTCAATGAATCAAGTATTGATGCGGTCGATTAACACGTCTATTGCAGCCGTGTTGCCGGTGTTGTCGTTGTTGGTTATTGGGTCGTGGGTGCTTGGTGCGGTAGCGCTGGAAGAGTTCGCATTGGCGTTACTTGTTGGTATGGCGCTCGGTACGTATTCGTCAATCTTTATCGCTACTCCATTGTTGGCAATGTTGAAGACTCGTGAGCTGAAGTTCAAGCCACTTGCCAATGAGCTGCATCTCGGTGAAGAAATGTCGCGAATCGCCGGAACCGGCAAGAAGCAGACACGTGTTCGGGTGGTGGCATCGCAAGAGATGCAAGAGCTCGTAGGAGCATCACGCGAGCAGCAGTCAGTTACTGCAGCACTCAGCCATCCACCGCGTCCGCGGAAAAACAAGCGTAGGTAAGGTCGCTCCATATGAGCACAACGTCGCGAGTTCTGCCATGGAGAAGAAATCAATCTGCGGTAATTGAGGATCTCGTTCCTTTGCTGTCGGCATACAAACGACGTAACCCCAAAGCAAGCGTTGCGCACATCAATCGTGCATACGAAGTTGCAAGTGCTGCTCATCAGCATCAATCACGGATGAGTGGAGAGTTGTACATCAGCCATCCGATCGCGGTCGCGCGGATCGTTGCCGAAATTGGTCTGGACGAAATGTCCCTTGTTGCGGCGTTGTTGCACGATGCAGTGGAAGATACCGAGATCACTATCGGCGATGTAGAGACGCAATTCGGGGCAGAGGTTGCAGGATTGGTAGACGGTCTAACAAAGCTCGAGCGTTTGCAATTTGATTCACGTGAAGCCCAGCAAGCTGCAACGATGCGCAAAATGCTTGTGGCGATGGCCAAGGACATGCGTGTCTTGATCATCAAGCTTGCAGATCGCATGCATAACATGCGCACGATTGCCTCGGCTCCAGTCGACAAACAGCGACGTGTCGCTCAGGAGACACTTGACATTTATGCTCCGCTCGCTCATCGGCTTGGTATGCAAGAGCTGAAACAGCAACTTGAAGATCTATCGTTCGCCGCATTGTTCCCAAAGCGTTACGCAGAACTTGATTACTTGGTGTCCATTCGAGCACCGGAGCGTGATGTGTATTTGGCAAAGGCGATAGGTCAGGTGAACACATGGCTCACCGCCGTCAATATTGACGCCGAATTGACTGCTCGCGGTAAGCATCTCTGGAGCTTGTACGAAAAGATGGTGCAAAAGGGTCGAGATTTTGACGAGATTTTTGACCTCATGGCAATTCGAATCGTTGTCGATTCGGTGAAGGATTGCTATTCGGCCTTAGGTGCAATTCACGGTAACTGGAAACCAGTAGTTGGTCGTTTCAAGGATTACATCGCAATGCCGAAGTTCAACTTGTATCAGTCCTTGCACACGACGGTGATTGGTCCTGGCGGGAAGCCCATTGAAGTGCAAATTCGTTCACGTGATATGCACCAACGTGCAGAGTGGGGCGTTGCTTCGCATTGGTCTTACAAAGATGGAGTGCCAAGCACTGATATCGACTGGCTCAATCGCATTATCGACTGGCAAGACGAGGTATCAGATCCACGACAGTTTCTCGAAAGTCTGAAAACTGATCTTGAACAAGATGAATTGTTTGTGTTCACTCCGAAGGGCCGCGTAATTGCGTTGCCGCTCAATGCCACGCCCGTGGATTTTGCGTACGGTGTGCACACCGAGGTTGGGCACACGTGTATTGGTGCGCGTGTTAACGGTCGATTGGTTGCACTTGATTCGCGGCTCAATTCGGGCGATACGTGTGAGGTGTTAACGAGTACGTCCGAAGATGCTGGGCCGTCAGAAGAGTGGGTCAACTTTGTTGTCTCGCCAAAAGCAAAAAGCAAGGTCAAGCAGTGGTTTTCCCGTGAAAGAAATGAAGACCTTGTTGATAATGGTCGTGATGATCTTGTAGAAAATCTGCGCAAGCTAGGGCTGCCTGTTCAGCGTGTGCTCACCTCTGAGGCGTTTGCATCCGAACTTGAAGCCATGAACTACAGCGACGAAACCACGCTGTTCAGGGCTATTGGCGAAGGACATGTATCGGCGGACGCCCTGGCTGGGCGAATCAGCCGACAAATGCGTGACGGTGGTTTTGGGGAACAGATTTCCGTTGGAATGAGACTTGACGACCGAGATGTTCAAGACCAAAAATCAGGGATTCATGTAGAAGGAATGACAGGAACGCTGGTGCGGTTGTCTAAATGTTGCACCCCGGTTCCCGGTGATGAAATTTTGGGCTTTCTTACGGCAGAACAAGCGGTATACGTCCATCGAGCTGATTGTTCTAACGCCATCGCGGCGATAAGCCAAAACGTTGGTCGAGTGATCGACGTTGAGTGGGCGGGTAGCCATGACAACACTTCGTATGTCGCTGCCGTTGAAGTGGTGGCCATCGACCGTTCACGACTGTTGCGCGATGTTGCCAACGCTCTCAGTGAAGAGCACGTCAACATTGTCGCGTGTTCAACGCATACGGGTACAGACCGGGTCGCTCGGATGCGTTTTGAGTTTGAATTTGCCGATCCAAGTCACTTGCAATCAGTGTTACGCACGATCAAGCGCATCGATTCGGTGTATGACGCATACCGTGTCATGGCTGGGGACCACCCGGCAACTAATGTTTCCTCGTGAGCGCCTTTAGCACGAGTCCCGGTACGAGGGACATCCTCGCACCTGATGCAGCCCGCTGGAGATTGTTCCAAGAAGTATTTGCCGATGTTGTGGAGCAGGCCGGCTATGGATACATGATTCCACCGATGTTCGAAGACCTCGGCGTGTTTCTTCGCCTTGGAGAGGCAACCGATGTAGTCACCAAAGAAATGTATGACTTTGAAGACAAAGGTGGCCGGCGCGTGGCATTGCGACCTGAGCAAACCGCGAGTGTCTGTCGGGCATTTGTGCAGCATCGACCGACGACACCCTGGAAGGTGTGGTACGCAGGTCCAAACTTTCGGTACGAAAAACCGCAACAGGGCAGATATCGGCAGTTTGATCAAGTGGGAATTGAAGTACTGGGTGTTGAAGATCCTCATCTTGATGCCGAAGTGATCGCGTTGGCTTCGCAGTTTTATACACGACTTGGTCTGACCAATGTGCAGTTATCGATTAATTCATTAGGCGATGCAGGAGACAGACAACGATTCGCCGACGTCCTACGAATCTATTTTGAATCTCACATCGACCGACTGTCCGAGGAGTCCCGAATCACGTTGACGAAGAATCCGCTGCGGGTACTCGACTCGAAGCGTCGAGAGGACCAGGCGGTCATTGCCGATGCTCCGCGAATTAGGGACTATCTCAGCGCGCAAGCTGGTGAACATTTTGCGGCTGTATTGTCCGCACTTGATGCACAAAACATCACATACACCATCGACGATCGTTTGGTCCGCGGGTTGGATTACTACCGCAGGACAACATTTGAGTTTGTGAGTACTGCACTCACCGCTGCACATACTGCCATTGGCGGTGGGGGTCGCTACGACGGTTTGGTTGAAGAACTGGGAGGTCCAGCGACGGCAGGAATTGGCTTTGCTCTCGGTCTTGACCGTACGTTGCTCGCCTGTGATGCCGAAAATGTATTTCCTGCACCAGCTTCACGAGTGTTTGCATTTGTTGTCGACACAACGGGTGGACTTGAGGCAGCCAAAGTGTGTCATGAGTTGAGGAGTGTTGGTATTGGTGTCGATCGAGCCTTTGATGGTCGAAGCATGAAAGCCCAAATGAAGGCGGCGGATCGCAGCGGGGCAATGGTGTCAATCATCATTGGCACGAATGAACTCGAGGCCGGACAGGTGCTGATTCGCCCGATGAATTCGGGGGAGCAGTACATGGTTGAGCGCGCTCAATTGTTGACTGCTATTCGCCAAGAAGTCATCAATTTTCAGTAGGCAAACTAGGCTGTAAGCCTCATGTCGTCACCACTGCACCCTCTTGGCGAGTCAACGTCGCTCCGCTCTCAACTGTGTGGAGGTTTACGATCCAGCAATATCGGCAAC
>Ga0222714_10001253_pt1 | contig 28666 bp, 39 predicted proteins | sample C33_3DmetaG_FD_165048 | JGI IMG/M metagenome (GOLD analysis project Ga0222714, IMG submission 165048) | Estuarine water microbial communities from San Francisco Bay, California, United States - C33_3D | ecosystem: Environmental > Aquatic > Marine > Unclassified | place: USA: California... | reverse complement strand
GACCACCGCCCTGACGGTGCGGTAACGTGGGCCAGTTCTACGAGGCGGCCAGCATCGCGCTCCAGGCGATCTGGTCCAACAAACTCCGGTCGTTTCTGACCGTGCTCGGCAACATTGTGGCCGTGACCTCGATCATCGCGGTGGTGTCACTCGTGCAGGGGCTCAATGCCTCGGTGTCCGACTCCATCACGTCGCGGGTGGGCGCCGACACGTTCATGGTGCAGCGCTCGGGGCCGACTCGTACGGAAGAGGAACAGCTGCGCGCGGCGAGTAACCCGCGAATCACCATGGAGGATGCGGACGCCATCCGCGCAGCCAGTCCCCGGATTGCGCTGGTGATGGTGTCGTCCCGATCGGCCGGCGAGGCAAAAACGCGGCGTGAGACACTGGAGTCCCTGCAGTTCCGCGGTGTCACCCGCGAGTATTCGCTCCTGCCCACGACCGACATCGCCTACGGCCGGACGATTTCGATGGCGGAGTTCGACAGCCGGCGCAACGTCACCGTCCTCGGCTGGGATGCAGCGGACCGGTTGTTCGGCGCGCTCGATCCCCTCGACAAGGAAGTGACGCTGGCCGGCGTCCGATTCCGCGTGGTCGGCGTGCACACCAAGACGGGCGCGTTCTTCGGCCAGTCGCAGGATGAGTATGCCGTCATCCCGCTCGGGGCCTTCCAGCGGATGTTCGGCACGCGGCAGTCGCTCTCGCTCACCGTGATGCCGAGTGATCCGACGGTGGTGCGACAGGCCATGGACGACGCCACGGTGGCGCTGCGCATTGAGCGCCGCCTGCGGCCGTCGGAACCCGACAACTTCGGCATCCTCAGTTCGGACACGTTCCTCGGGATCTACGAACAGGCGACCTCGGGCATTTTTGCGATTCTCATCGGCGTCGTCAGCCTCTCGCTCGTCGTCGGCGGCATCGTCATCATGAACATCATGTTGATGGTGGTCAGTGAGCGGACGCGCGAAATCGGCTTGCGGAAGTCGCTGGGCGCCAGACGACGGGATGTGCTCTGGCAGATTCTGACCGAGTCCATCACGTTGTCGACGTTTGGCGGGCTCGTCGGCACCACGCTGGGATTCCTCGTGGCGTTCGGCATCAGCAAGGTGACACCCCTGCCTGCGGTTGTCGAAACCTGGTCGGTGATGCTGGGCATCTCGGTCACCGCCGTTGTCGGATTGTTCTTCGGGTTGTATCCGGCGATGCGTGCGGCCGCGCTTGACCCGATCGAAGCCCTGCGGAAGGAATAGGGACGCACCATGCGCTGGGGACTGTTCAACGAAATCCTGGTGATGTCGATCGACACGCTGCGGACCAATAAGCTGCGCTCCAGTCTGACGGTCCTGGGCATCGTGATCGGCATCACGTCGATTGTCGGCATGACGTCGCTCATCCGCGGCTTTGACCAGTCCCTGCGCAATTCGATCGCCTCGCTGGGCCCCGACACGATCACCGTGGCCAAGTTCTCAGGCCTGAGCATGGCCGCGGGCAACGACTTTCAGGCGCTGCTGATGCGTCCGAACATGACCCCGGACGACGCGGAAGCGATCCAGCGCGAGGCGCCGTCCATCGCCATCGTGGACGTGATGCTCGGCGATGGGGGCCCGCCGACCCAGGAACGGGTCTACTACCGCAACCTGAGAACGAAGCAGATCAGCGTCCTTGGCACCACCGAGCGGTGGCCCGACGTCGTGCGCGTGCCGCTGGCGGAGGGCCGCTTCTTCACCAGCGGCGAAGTCGAACGTCGCCGCAACGTCCTGGTGCTGGGACAGACGGCGGTGCAGGCGCTGTTCCCCGGTCAGGATGCCGTCGGCAAGACCGTCCGTCTGGGCCTGGTGGAATACGAAGTGGTCGGGGTGGCGGACAAGCGGCCCAGCCCTGGCGGCTTCGACTTCGGCGTGGATGACTTCGTGGTCATTCCCCAGACGACCTATCAGAAGCAGTTCGGCATCCGCGCGTTCCAGCAGGGACGTGGCGAGATGCGCAGCATCCTGATTTCCGCCGTGCCCCGCGAAGGGGTGTCCCGGGAAGTCGCCATGCGCGAGGTGGAGCAGGTGATGCGGACCCGCCACGGACTGCGGCTCGACGAACCCAACGACTTCGATTTGGTCACCGCCGATGCGGTCCTTGAACTGTGGGACCAGATCAGCGCCGCCACGTTCCTGGCACTGGTCGTCATCTCCTCGATCGCCCTGATGGTGGGAGGGATTGGCGTCATGAGCATCATGACGATTACCGTCACCGAACGCACCCGCGAGATCGGCGTGCGCAAGGCCCTCGGCGCCCGGCGGGTGGAGGTGCTCTGGCAGTTCCTGCTGGAAGCCATCTTCCTGACGTCGACCGGCGGCCTGCTCGGCATCGTCTGCGGTGCCGGCATCGGACTCGCCGTGCACCTCATCACCGGCTTCCCCGTCTCGCTGCCGTGGTGGTCGTTTGCCATCGGCATCGGCTTCTCGGCCGGGATCGGCGTCTTCTTCGGCATGGTCCCCGCCATCCGCGCCTCACGCCTCGACCCCATCGAAGCGCTCCGCTACGAATAAGTCGAGGTTCGGAAGTTCTCGGGGTTCGGAACTTCGGGAACAGCGGGACTTCGAGAACTTCGGCACCCCGAGGTATATGCTTGTTCCCAGATCGCACGGAGGGATCGCGTATGAAGGTCTTTGATGCTGCGGATATCCGGAATGTCGCGTTGGTTGGACACAGCGGATCAGGGAAGACACAGTTAGCCTCAGCGCTGCTTTACGACACGGGGGCCACCCCGAGACTGGGGAAGGTGGACGAAGGCACCACCGTTACCGACTACGACGAAGAATCCATCGCCCGCAAGCACACGCTCTCCTCTTCTCTCGCCTGGTTCGAATATCACAAGCACAAAGTCAATCTGATCGACACGCCGGGGATGGGCAACTTCCTCAGCGATGCGCGTGCCGCATTGCGCGTGGTCGAAGCCGCCGTCGTCGTGGTGGATGGTGTGGCCGGCGTCCAGGTGGCGACGGAACAGATCTGGGAGACGGCGCAGCAGCTGAATCTGCCGCGGCTTGTCGTGGTGAATCGCCTTGACCGTGAGCGCTCGAGCTTCACGCGCACGCTTGAGTCGCTGCACCAGACGCTGTCACGGTCAGCCGTGGCCGTCCAGTGGCCGCTGGGCAGTGAAGACGAGTTCCACGGCGTGGTCGACCTCGTCACCATGCAGGCGTGGACGTTTGCCGGTGACGGCAGCGGCAGGGCGACGGAGATCCCCGTGCCCGCTGATGCCGCCGCCGAAGTTGAGGCGGCCCGCACCACACTGATCGAAGCGGTCGCCGAAGCCGACGAGGCCCTGATGGAGCGCTTCTTCGATCAAGGGACGCTGCCCCAGGAGGAACTGCTGCGCGGGCTCGCGCTCGGTATCCGGAACAGCCACCTCTTCCCCGTGTACTGCATGTCCGCGCTGAAGAACATCGGCGGCACACTGGTGGCCGGCGCCATCGCCGACCTCGTGCCGTCTCCGGTGGATCGGCCGTTCCCGGGCGTCGCGCCCGACGGCTCGCCCGTCTCACGGGAGGCCGACCTCAACGCGCCGCTGGTGGTGTGGGTGTTCAAGACCATCGCCGATCAGTTCGCCGGTCGCATCTCGCTGTTCCGGGTGATCTCCGGCACGCTGAAGTCGGACAGCACGGTGCAGAATCTCACGCGGCAGGCTCCCGAACGCGTCGGGCATCTTGTCGTGCTCGAGGGCAAGACGCAGGCGCAGGTGCCCGAGGTGCACGCCGGCGATCTGGCCGCGGTGGCGAAACTCAAGGACACGCACTCAGGCGATGTACTTGGCGATCCGAAGGCCGGATTCGCCATCCAGCCGTTGTCGTTCCCGGAGCCGGTCCTGTCGTACGCGATCGTGCCCAAGACCCGTGGGGACGAGGACAAGATCAGCACATCCATGCATCGGTTGCAGGATGAAGATCCGTCCATCGGATACACGCGCGACGAACAGACCCACGACCTGCTGCTGTCGGGCCAGGGCCAGATGCACATCGAGGTCACGGTCGCGAAGCTGCGACGCCGCTTTGGGGTCGAGGTCGAGTTGAAGCCGCCGCACATTCCCTACCGCGAGACGATCGCACTGCCCACGGAAGCCCACGGCCGGCACAAGAAGCAGACCGGGGGCCATGGCCAGTTCGGCGACTGCAAGGTGCGCGTCGAACCGCTGCCGCCTGGATCGGGCGTGGTGTTCGAGGACGACATCTTCGGAGGCTCGATTCCCCGCCAGTTTGTCCCGGCGGTCGAAAAGGGCGTGCGCGAAGCCTGTGCGCGGGGGTACCTGGCGGGATACCCGATGGTCGACCTGAAAGTCACGGTGTATGACGGGTCGTACCACGACGTGGACTCGAACGAAATGTCGTTCAAGATGGCCGGCCGCCTCGCAATCAGAGACGCCATGACACGCGCCAAGCCGACGCTGCTCGAACCGGTGATGACCGTCGAGGTGTACGCGCCGTCGGATTTCGCCGGCGACCTCATGGGGGACCTCAACGGCCGACGCGGCCAGATCGCCGGCATGGACACACGGGGCGCCAACACGGTCATCCGCGCCCACGTGCCGATGGCGGAGATGCTGACGTACGAACAGACGCTCACCGCCACCACCGGCGGCCGCGGCGGCTACCACATGGAGTTCCACCACTACGCGGAGGTCCCCGCCCACCTGCACGGCAAGATCGTCGCCGCAGCGCAGGCCGAGGGCAAACAGGTCCACCACGACGAAGACTAGAGGGGTCCAGGGGTCCAGGGGTCCAGGGGTCCAGGGGTCCAATCACGGAACCGCCGGGCTTGCGCCCGGCGGTTTCGTTTTTGGTACAGTCGGGGCATGCCTCACACGTCCCTGCTGCTCGCGGCCTGTGCCATCGCGGCATCGACGCTGTTGGTGCGCGGGCAGGAGCCGGTGCCACAGCCGGACTTTGCAACGTGGCTTGACGGCGTTCGGACGGAGGCCCTCCAACGCGGCATCAGTCCTGCGACGGTCTCCCGCGCGCTGGCCGACGTCACCGCGCCCGAAGCCGTGGTCGTCGCCCGCGACCGGGCGCAGCCGGAAGAGGTGCAAAGCCTGGATCGCTACATTCAGCAGCGGGTGACAACCGCGGTGCGGCGGTCAGCCCAGACACACGCCAACCACCACGCCAGGAAGCTGACCTCCATCGAGTCGACATTCGGGGTGTCGAAGTCCGCAGTGGTCGCCATCTGGGGCCTCGAGTCGAATTTCGGACGATTCACCGGCACCCGGCCGATTGTCGCGGCCCTGGCCACCCTCGCCTACGACCCGCGGCGGGCCAGCCTGTTCCGCTCAGAACTGTTTCACGCGCTGAGCATCCTTGACCAGGGGCACGTGGGTATCGACGAACTGAAGGGCTCGTGGGCCGGGGCCATGGGCCAGCCGCAGTTCATGCCGTCCAGTTACCTGAAACACGCCGTGGACGTGGACGGCGATGGGAAGGCCAACATCTGGACGTCGGAAGCCGATGTGTTCGGGTCCATTGCCAACTACCTGAAACACGCCGGCTGGGTCACCGGTGAACGATGGGGGCGCGAGGTCCGCATCACCAGACCGGTGATGGCCCGCATCGAGGATGGTGTGCCCATGCGTCGCTCCGGCTGCCGCGCGGTGCGCGAAATGACCGAGAGCCGGCCGCTCGCCGAGTGGACCCGCCTTGGGGTGCTTCAGGCCAATGGCACCGCGCTGCCCCGGGCCAACATGCACGCCTCGCTCGTGCGCGGCCTCAATCGCCACTTCCTCGTCTACACGAACTACCACGCGTTCGTCGACTACAACTGCTCAAACGCCTACGCCATCGCGGCAGGACTCCTTTCGGACAGCATCAAGTAGGTCCAGGAGTCCAGGAGTCCAGGAGTCCAGGAGTCCAGGAGTCCAGGAGTCCAGGAGTCCGTTCAATCCTGTCTAAGGGCCGTCACTGGATCGATTCGGGTTGCGCGCAACGCAGGCACGCTGGCCGCCAGGAGGCCGACGACGATTGTGGCGGTTCCGGCAATGGCAAACGTCGTCAGGTCGAGGGCCGGCACGCCGAACAGCAGACTCTCGATCGACTTGCCCATGAGCGCAGCGCCGCCCAGTCCCAGGACGACACCAACCGCGACCACCCTGGCCGCGCCCGTGACAACCATGCGGAACGTCCCACCGGCATCGGCGCCAAGCGCCATACGAATCCCGATCTCGGTCGTCCGCCGCGCCACCGCGTAGGTCACCACACCGTAGACGCCAAGGGCGGCAAGAAACGCGGCACACAACGCGAGCCCGGCCAGCAGCGTCATGTTGAACCGGGGCTGGGCGATCGAGGCCGACACCTGGTCCTCAATGGTGCTGAGCTTCGCGATCGGCAACTGCGGGTCGAGTGCCGACATCTCGCGGCGAATCGCCGCAGCCACCGTCGACACCGGCTGCGTGGTCGCCACCACCACCTGCATCTCACTGAGCGCAAACTGGAAGTACGGGACAAATACTTCAGGTTCTGCAGATGACGAGAGGCCGTCATGTTTGATGTCGGCGACGACGCCGACAATGTGCAGGTCACCGGCCATCGGAATCCGCACGAGTTGATTGAGGGGGCTCCGATCCTGGAAATAGCGCCGCACCACGAGTTCGTTGACGATGGCGACCTTGGCTCCCGTCTCTCGCCCGTCGAAGTTGTCGAAGGTCCGGCCGTCCACCAGCCGGATGCCCATCGTCTCAAAATACCCGGGCATCACCGCGCGATAGCGCGCACGCGGACGTTCGGACGGCGACGCCTCCGCCAGGCCGTCAATCGTGAACGGCAACTCGAACTGCACACCCAGCGGACTCATGGGCAGCGCAGAGACGGCCGATGCGCGTTCCACGCCCGGCATGGTGCCGACGCGGGTCACCAGATCATCAAAGAACTGCTTTTTGGTCGCGCCAGGTGTGTACCGCGATGCCGGCAACACGACGTGCGCCGCGACGATACCGGACGTGCGATACCCGGGATCGACCGCCGTGAGCTGCACAAAACTGCGAATCAACAGCCCGGCCCCGACGAGCAGCATCAGGGCGAGCGCGACCTCGGCCACGACCATCACGTTCGACAACCGGCGGGCGGTGAGGCTCGATGAGGCGCTGCGCGAGGAATCCTGGAAGGCATCGCTCAGACGCGGTCGCATCGCGCGCCACGCGGGAAACACCCCGAAGAGCAATGCGGCGAGTATCGACGTGACCGCCGTAAACGCGAGTACTGTGAGGTCGAGGCCAATCGCATCTGCGCGCGGGATGTTGGCCGGAATGAGCGGCCGCAACGCACCGATGCCCCACCACGCCAGCAACAGACCGGTGACGCCCCCGAGCCCGGCCAGGGATCCACTCTCCACCATCGACCGCCGCAACAGCGCCCACTGGCCGGCGCCGATGGCGGCGCGCACGGCGAATTCCTTCGCTGTGATGGACGCACGTGCCAGCAGCAGGTTGGCGATGTTGACGCAGGCGATCACAAGCACGAGCACCACCGCGCCAAACAGAATCCACAACGTGCGGCCGATGTCACCCACGACCTGTTCGTGCGCCGGCACAAGCGCGACCCCCCATCCCGCGTTGGACTCCGGATTGTCGCGCGCGATCGTGGCCGCGATGCGATCCATATCGGCCTGCGCCTGAGCGAGGGTGACTCCCGCCTTCAACCGGCCGATGCTGTTGTAGGTGCGGTGCGGCCGCGAGGCCAGCGCCGCAGGATTCACGGTCAGCGGAGCCCACAACTCCACGTCACGATTGCCTGCGGGAAACTGAAACTCCGGCGGCATCACGCCGACGATCTCGTGGCTCACATCATCAAGCACCAGCGTGCGACCGAGTGCAGACACGTCCTCGCCAAAACGACGCGACCACGCGGAGTGACTGAGAATGACCGTCTTTGGTGCGCCCGGGCGCTCCTCGTCAGGGGTGAACGCGCGGCCATGCAGCGGCGGCACGCCCAGGACGGTGAACAGAAGCGGCGATACGTCGACCGTCGTGAGCCGTTCCGCTTCGCTGTCTGTCTGTAAGGTGAACCCCTTGAAACGCCAGATGGCCAGACTCTCAAACGTCGTCGTCTGCGTCCGCCAGTCGAGGTAGGTGGCCGATGACACCTGGGCCCGGTCCTGTTCGAGCGTCCGATTGTTTTCCCAGGCGACCACGAGGCGATCGGGCTCGGCATAGTCGAGCGGCCGCAGCAACACGCCGTTCAGGACACTGAAAATTGTCGAATTGACGCCGATGGCCAGGCCAAGCGTGAGGACCACGACGGTCGCAAACCCCCTGTTGGCCCGCAGGAACCGCCACGCTTCGCTCAGATCATGCCGCATCGGGAAACGGTACACCGTTTCGCGGGTTCATGATGCCTGGAACCTCGAACCCGAAGTCAGTTCCAGCGAAGGCCCTTCAACTGTTCGAGGTTGATATTGCCTCCAGACAGGACGCAGACGACGCGTGAGCCCGGGGGCACGGAAATGAGCCCCTGGAGCAGGGCGGCGACGGGCGCGGCGGCGGCGCCTTCGGGCACCAGTTTTGCGTAGTGCATGAGCCACACGACCGCATCGAAGATCTGTGCATCGGGTAAAGCCACGATTTCATCGACGTGTGCGCGGATGATTTCACAGTTGCGCGTGCCAACGGTTTTCACGCGCAGGCCGTCGATGATGCAATCCACGGTGTCGAGCGTCACGACGCGACCTTCGGCCACGCTGCGCTGCATGCCGGGGGCACCCGACGACTCCACGCCGATCACACGGATGCGCGGGTTGAAGGTTTTGGCCGCCTGCACAATGCCTGAGAGCAGCCCGCCTCCCCCGATGGGCACCACAATCACGTCCACGTCGGGCCAATCCTGGATGATCTCAAGCCCGACGGTGCCCTGCCCCATGATCAACTGGTCATCGTCGAACGGATGGATGTAGGTCAGGCCCTCCTCGTCCACCAGCTGCTTCGCCATTTCATTGGCCTCATCCCAGATGGAACCATGGAGCACCACCTCCGCCCCGTAGCCGCGCGTCGCCGCGATTTTTGACGGTGTCGCGTTTGCCGCCATCGCCACCACGGCGCGGATGCCATGAATTTTCGCGGCCAGCGCCACGCCCTGCGCATGATTGCCGGCTGACGAACAGATCACCCCGCGGCGTTTCTCCTCAGCGCTCAGGAACGTGAACTTGTTGAGCGGTCCGCGAATTTTGTACGACCCGGTACGTTGGAACAACTCGGCCTTCAGCCGCACGTCGTACCCGGTCGCCTCCGAGAGCAGGCGCGAGGTCAGCAACGGTGTGTGCTTTACGTGCGGTTCCATCCGCGCGCGGGCAGCGACAAATTCGGAAAGAGGGGGCAAAGGCATCTGAATATTCTAGGTCCAGGGGTCCAGGGGTCCAGGGGTCCAAAAAGGAAAAGGCCCGGTGACAGACGTCACCGGGCCCTTCAGTTTCGGACTCCTTGGACTCCTGAACTTCAGGACTCCTGGACTTCAACGTCTACGATCCGCCGGCCTTGCGCGGTGTCGTGACGCGCTTGCCGCCCTTGGCGGACTTGTCGACCTTCGGCTTGGTCGTGGTCTCGGCCTTGCGGCCACCGCCGCTGAGGGCCTGGCGGATGCGACCACCCACCGTCTTCTTCGGCTTCGGCTCCGCGGCTTCGCCTTCTGCGACGTCCTTGGTCTTGGCGTTTGGATCGAACTCGCTGCCGAGCAGTTCGATTTCAGCCTTCTCCGCGCTGTCGCCACGACGGAAGCCCGTGCGCAGCAGGCGCGTGTAGCCGCCCTTGCGATCGGCATACCGCGGCGCGATGTCCGTGAACAGGGTCTTGACGACGGCCTTGTCCACGATGTCCACGGCCACCATGCGGCGCGCGTTGACGTGCTTGATCGATCCTTCTTCGGCCGTCAGGCTGCGCTTGGCAATGGTGATCAGCCGCTCGACGAACGGGCGCAGTTCCTTGCCCCGCGCCACGGTCGTCTTGATGCGGCCGTACTTGATGAGGTCGGACGCCTGGTTCCGGAGCATGGCGATCCGGTGTTCAGTGATCCGACCGAGTTTTCGGTGTGCTACTCGATGACGCATAACGTTCCCGTTCCTTGACTACTCGCCTGCCGACTCGAGCCGCATGCCGAGGCTGAGGCCCATCGTGGTGAGGATTTCCTTGATCTCATTGAGCGACTTGCGGCCGAAGTTCTTCGTCTTCAGCATTTCGCCTTCGCTCTTCTGCACGAGCTCGCGAATCGTGCGGATGTTCGCGTTCTTCAGGCAGTTGTAGGACCGCACCGACAGCTCAAGCTCTTCCACGCTCTTGTCGAGGTGTTCGTTGCCCGAGGTGCCCGGTGCGTCACCGGATGCGTCAAACGCGGACTCGCCCGCTTCTTCGAGGCCGACGAAGATGGTGAAGTGGTCGCGAATCAGCTTCGCGGACAGCGACACGGCATCACGCGGCGTGACGGCGCCGTTCGACCACACTTCGAGGGTCAGCTTGTCATAGTCGGTCGTCTGGCCGACACGCGCGGCTTCCACGATGTAGTTGACCTTCTTGACGGGCGAGTGCACGGAGTCGATCGGGATCCAGCCGATGCCGAGGTCCTCGTCGAAGTTCTTGTCCGCCGAGACGTAGCCGCGGCCGCGCTTGATGCGCAGTTCCATCTCGAGCTTGCCGCCTTCGCTGACCGTGGCGATGTGGGCTTCCGGCTCCAGGATCTCGACGTCGCTGTCGGCCTGAATGTCCCTGGCGCGCACCTCCCCCGCCTTGGTGACCCGCAGCGTCAGCGTCTTCGGCTGATCGGTGTGCACCTTGAGCGGAATCTGCTTCAGGTTGAGGATGAGGTCGGTCGCATCCTCGACCACGCCCTGAATCGGCGAGAACTCGTGGAGCACGCCCTCGATCTTGACGGCCGTGACCGCCGCGCCTTCAATGGACGACAGCAGCACACGACGCATCGCGTTGCCGACCGTCGTGCCGAATCCGCGTTCAAACGGCTGCGCCGTGAACCGGCCGAACCGGTCCGTCAGTGTTTCGCGTTCGAACTCCAGCCGCTTGGGCCGCTGAAAACCTTTCCACAACATGTTCAGTTCCTTTCGCCAACGGGGCCGACCGAGTCGGCGCCCCAGACCTGCGGGTTACGGTCACCGGCCTCCCGCTGCAGGTCTGAAGAGCTGCGGGCCGGCGACTGGCGCACTGTGCGCGTTCTTACTTCGAGTACAGCTCGACGATGAGCTGTTCCTGCACGGGCAGGTTGATCTGCTCGCGCGTCGGCAGCGATGAAATCCGGGCGGACGTGCCCGCAACATCCAGCGTGAGCCATTCGGGAATCCCGCGGCCCTTCACCTCTTCACGCGCGTGCGTGATGGAGGCGTTTTCCACGGAGCCCGCCTTGATGGCGATGGTGTCGCCCTGACGCACGGCGTAGGACGGGATGTCCACCTTCTTGCCGTTAATCAGGAAGTGGCCGTGGCGCACCAGCTGACGCGCCTGCGCGCGTGAGGTGGCGTAGCCGACGCGGTAGATCACGTTGTCGAGGCGGCGTTCGAGGGACTGCAGGAGCAGTTCGCCGGTGATGCCCTTCGTGCGGTCGGCCGCCTCGAAGTACTTCCGGAACTGGTTCTCGAGCACGCCGTACGTGCGCTTGACCTTCTGCTTCTCACGCAGCTGAATGCCGTAGCCGGCCACCTTCGCGCGACGCGACCGCCCGTGCTGACCCGGGGGCACATTGCGCTTTTCGATTGCGCACTTCTCCGTGTAGCAGCGCTCTCCCTTGAGGAACAGCTTCATGCCTTCACGCCGGCACAACCGGCAAACCGGTCCGATATATCTCGCCATAGTCTCTGTATCCTTCTCCGAAAACTCAGACGCGCCGGCGCTTCGACGGCCGGCACCCGTTGTGCGGAATCGGCGTCACGTCGCGAATCGACTTCACATCAATGCCCACCGTCTGCAACGCGCGAATCGCCGACTCGCGCCCCGCACCGGGGCCCTTGACGCGAACTTCCAGGGACCGCAGACCGTAGGTCTTGGCCACGTTGCCGGCGGCCATCGCCGCCTGCGTCGCCGCAAACGGCGTGCCTTTGCGCGAGCCCTTGAAGCCGATGCCGCCGGCGCTCGACCACGCAATCACGGCGCCTTCGGCGTCGGTGATCGCAATCGTCGTGTTGTTGAACGACGCGTGGATGTGGGCGAAACCGTGGTGCACCACGCGCTTTTCGCCGCGCTTCTTGAACGCCTTCTTCGGTTTGCCGGCGGGTTTTTTGCCCGACTCGGGCGCGCCGCCCTCTCCTTGTGCCTTGGCCATCTGCTACTCCGTCTTCTTCCTGGCCACCGCGCCCTTGCGCGGGCCTTTCCGTGTGCGGGAATTGGTGCGCGTCCGCTGTCCGCGGGCCGGCAGATTCCGCCGGTGCCGCGCGCCGCGGTAGCTGCCGATTTCGACCAACCGCTTGATGCCGAGCGAGATCTCCTTGCGGAGGTCGCCTTCGACCCGGCCCTGCTCCTCGATCACGCGGGTGATCTTCCGGACGTCGTCTTCCGACAAGTCCTTCACGCGGATGTCGCCGCTCACTTCGGCCGCTGTGAGGATGTCCCCCGCGCGTTTCCGGCCGATTCCATAGATATACGTGAGTCCAATCTCGACCCGCTTCGTACGCGGAAGATCGACGCCTGCAATACGTGCCATATCGTTATCCCTGCCGCTGCTTGTGCTTCTGATTCGGGCAAATAATGCGCACGACACCCTGCCGGCGCACCACCTTGCACTTCACACAAATTCGTTTCACCGATGCTCGAACCTTCATCGCTATGTCCTTCCCGACCCCATTGGCAGCCTCTAACCCAGGCCGCCCTACGTCACCGGGGCAGCTTGCGAACGATCCGTCCGCGCCCCGCATCGCGTGACGCCAACTCGACCCTCACCCGATCCCCGACCAGCAGGCGGATGAAATTGACCTGAGGCCCCGACGCCGCATGCGCCTGCACCTCGTGCCGATCCTCACCCTCACCCACCGCCACTCGATACAGCGCCTGCGGCAACACCGCCAGCACTGTCCCGTCCACCGTCATCGGCCCGCCGCAGCCCCCGCGCTCACCGGCACCTCACGCGCCGTGAGCACCACGGGCCCGTCCGCCCCGACGGCCACGGTGTGTTCGAAGTGGGCCGCCAGGCTGCCGTCCTTCGTCACCGCCGTCCATCCGTCCCGCAGGACCTTCACGTCCGGCCGGCCCATGGCCACCATCGGTTCGATGGCGAGCACCATGCCCTCCGCCAGTCGTGCCCCGCGGCCCGGCGTGCCGTAGTTCGGAATCTGGGGTTCCTCGTGCAGCTGCTGCCCGATCCCGTGACCCACAAACTCCCGCACCACCGAAAAGCCGTGGGCTTCCACCCACTGCTGCACCGCGTGTCCGATGTCCGACACCCGGCCGCCTACCTTCACCGCCGCAATCGCCTTCTCCAGCGATTCACGCGTCACCCGGAGCAGTTCCTGCGTCCGCGCCGGCACCGTGCCGACCGGCACGGTCACCGCCGAGTCACCGTAGAACCCGTCGAGCTTCGCGCCGATGTCGATCGACACAATGTCGCCGTCCACCAGCGGCCGCACGCGCGACGGAATCCCGTGCACCACTTCCGCGTTCACCGACGTGCAGAGGGTGGCCGGGAAGCCCCGATACCCCTTGAACGCCGGCACCGCCCCCGCATCACGGACGAGGCGCTCGGCCATCTCGTCCAGATCCGCGGTCGTCATCCCAGGAGCCACGACGCGTTCCAGCGCCTCCAGCACCTGAGACACCAGCCGGTTCGCCGCGCGCATCCGCGCAATTTCGGCGGCCGACCGGCAGACAATCACCGGCGGGCTCCCAACGCCGACGCCACCGCCGCCGCCAGGTCCGCCGCGACGCTGTCCTCGGTCTGATCGCCGTCAATCGACCGGAACGTATTGCGACGCCCGTAAAACTCCACAATCGGCTGCGTGCTGCGCTCGTACACCTGCAGCCGCTCGCGCACCACGTGCTCGTTGTCGTCGACCCGCTGCACCAGCACGCCGCCGCACTTGGGACAGCCCGTCGCCCCCGGGGGCGCGCCCAGGCCGCACGCACCACAGATCCGGCGCCCGGCCAGCCGCTTCACCAGCGTGTCCATCGGCACTTCGATGTCCACAATCACCAGCGGCGCCGTCTCGTCCACCAGGCCGTCCAGCGCCTGCGCCTGCGCGACCGTGCGCGGAAATCCGTCAAGCACAAACCCGGCGTCGGCATCCGGCCGCTCCAGGCGCTCCTTGACGATGGTAATCATGATGTCGTCGCCCACCAGGCGGCCGGCATCCATCACCTCGCGCGCCGCCCGGCCCATCTCGGTCCCGGCCTGCACGGCATCCCGCAGAATGTCGCCGGTCGAGATTTTCGGCAGGCCATGCGTGCGCGCGAACCGCGCCGCCTGGGTGCCTTTGCCGGCTCCGGGCGGCCCGAGCATCACGAGCCGGACTGCAACGTTGCTTCCCAGGGTCACCCTCGGCGACCTCGGATGCGCGACTTCTTCATGAACCCGTCGTAGTGACGCATGATGAGCTGCGACTCCACCTGCTGCACGGTGTCCATCGCCACACCCACAATGATGAGCAGCGACGTGCCACCGAAGTAGAACTGCACGTTCATGCCATCGGTAATCCATGACGGCAGGATCGAGTCGAGCCGCTCACCGATAAACGGAATCGGTTCGACCTTGAACCCCGTCAGCAGGAACTCAGGCAGCAACGCCACGATCGCGAGGTAGATCGCGCCGGCCAGCGTGATGCGCGCCAGAATCCCGTCGATGTATTCCGCGGTGCGCTTGCCCGGACGGATGCCCGGCACAAAGCCGCCGTACTTCCGCATGTTCTCGGCCACGTCATCCGGATTGAAGATGATGGCCGTGTAGAAGTACGCAAAGAAGATGATCATCGTCACATACAGCAGGTTGTAGAGGGGATACCCCATCGACAGCTGCTGCACGATCGTCTGCGCGATGCCGTTTTCCGGAAACATCGGCGCAATCGTGGCGGGAAACGCCAGGATCGACGACGCGAAGATGACCGGCATGACGCCGCCGGTGTTCACCTTCAGGGGGATGTGCGTGCTGGCGCCGCCCATCATCCGCCGGCCGACCATGCGCCGCGCGTATTGAACGGTGACCTTGCGGTGCGCCCGTTCGACATAGACAATCGCCGCGATGACCAGCACCATCATCGCAATCAGTGCGATGAGCCGGAACAGCCCCATCTCCCCCGTCTGCAACTGAAGCAGCGTGGAGGTAATCGCGGTCGGAAGCCCGACGACAATGCCGGCGAAGATCAGCAGGGACATGCCGTTGCCGATGCCGCGCTCGGTGATCTGTTCACCGAGCCACATCACAAACACCGACCCGGTGGTCAGCGTCATGATCGTCATCAGGCGGAAGCCCCAGCCCGGGTTGTACACCAGCGGCAGCCCGCCGCTGATGTCGGTATTGCTCTCCAGGAAGAACGCGATGCCCAGAGCCTGGATGATGGACAGCAGGATCGTGCCGTACCGCGTGTACTGCGTAATCTTCTTGCGGCCGAGATCGCCCTCCTTCGAGAGGCGTTCGAGATACGGCCACACCACCGTCAGCAGCTGCAGGATGATCGACGCGCTGATGTACGGCATGATGCCGAGCGCGAAGATCGTCATCTGCGACAGGTTGTTCCCCGAGAACATGTCGTAGAGGCCGAACATCGTGCCCGCAGCGCGCTCGGCCAGATCGGCGAGCGCCGCCGTATTGATGCCTGGCGTCGGAATCTTGCTGCCGAGACGGTAGACCGCCAGCAGGCCGAAGGTGAAAAGCACCCGCCTGCGCAGTTCCGGAACGGCGAAAATGTTCTTGACGCTATCCATACGTTATCCGGCGATCACTTCCGCCACGCCCCCGGCGGCGGCAATCTTCTCCGCGGCGGCGCTGCTGAACTTGTGCGCACGCACCGTCAGCTTCTTGGCGAACTCGCCACGGCCCAGCACCTTGATGAGGGCGCGGGCGTCGCGCACGAGGCCGCGCTCGCGCAGCACATCCGGCGTCACATCGGAGCCGGCGTCAAACACTTCCGCCAGCGTGTCGAGATTCACCACCACGTATTCCACACGGAACGGGTTGGTGAAACCGCGCTTCGGGAGGCGGCGATGCAGCGGCATCTGGCCGCCTTCAAAGCCGCGCTTGTACGAGAAGCCCGAGCGCGACTGGGCGCCCTTTTCGCCGCGGCCGGCCGTCTTGCCGTGACCGGAGCCGGGACCACGACCGACGCGGGTCTTGGCGTGAGTCGCGCCCTTGGGCGGACGCAGATTATTCAGTGACATTGGGTCTACTTCTCCCCTTCGACGTGCACCAGATGCCGCACCTTGAGCAGCATCCCGCGGTTGGCAGCGGTGTCCGGAATTTCAATCGTGTGCCGGATGCGGCGCAGCCCGAGCGACTTGATCACCACGGCCTGGTTCTTGTTGAACCCGATCGTGCTCTTCAGTTGCGTAACCTTCAAACTCGCCATCGCCTTACGCTCCCACCAGCTCTTCGAGGTCCTTGCCGCGCAGACGCGCGACAGCCGCCGGTTCCTTCAGGCTCGTCAACGCGGCAAACGTCGCGCGTACCACGTTGTGCGCGTTCGGCGAGCCGAGCGACTTGGTCAGCACGTTGTGAATGCCGGCCGCCTCCACCACGGCGCGCACTGCGCCACCGGCGATGATGCCCTTGCCGTCCGGCGCGGGCTTGAGCAGCACCGACCCGGCGCCGAACTGGCCGAGCACCGGATGCGGAATCGAGGTGCCGGCCATCGGCACGCGAATCAGCTGCTTCTTCGCCGCTTCAATCGCCTTCTTGATGGCGGACGGCACTTCCTTCGCCTTGCCGATGCCAAAGCCCACCACGCCGGCGCCGTCCCCGATGACGACCAGCGCGCTGAAGCTCATGTTCTTGCCGCCCTTGACGACCTTCGTGACGCGGCCGATGCTCACGACCGTGTCTTTCAGGTCCAGCTGGGAGGGGTCAATCTTTTCGCGGTAATCCATGTGTTCGCTCCGACCTAAAACTCAAGTCCGGCCGCGCGCGCGGCTTCCGCCACTGCTCGCACACGCCCGTGATACAGATTGCCGCCGCGGTCGAACACCACGCGCGTGATGCCCTTTTCCTTGAGGCGCTCGGCGATGATTTTGCCCAGCGCCTCGGCGCCCGCCTTGTTGCCGCCGCGCACCGTGCCGGTGAACGTCGCCTTCAGCGCCGCTTCCGTGCTCGACGCCGCCGCCACGGTGTGGCTGGCCAGGTCATCAATGACCTGTGCGTAGATGTGGGTCACCGAGCGGAACACCGCAAGGCGCGGACGCTCGGCCGTGCCGGTGATGCGCTTCCGCTGACGGAGGCGGATACGTTCGCGTCGGTCTTTTGTGGTCTTGATCTGCATGGATGTACTCCGGGCATCACGGCGCTTACGCGCCGGTCTTGCCGACCTTCTTCTTCAGCACTTCGCCCATGTAGCGGACACCCTTCTGCTTGTAGGGATCCGGCTTGCGGAGGCGACGGATGTTGGCGGCCACCTGGCCCACCAGCTGCATGTCCACGCCGGTCACCGTGATGTGGGTCTGCTTGTCGACCACGACATCAATGCCCTTCGGGACGTCGAACACCACCGGGTGCGAATACCCGAGCGCAAAGATGACCTGCGACCCCTTCAGCTCGGCACGGTAGCCGACGCCGACGATGTCGAGCTCACGCTTGAAGCCTTCGTTCACGCCCTGTACGGCGTTGGCGACCAGGCTGCGCGCCAGTCCGTGGAACTTGCCGAGGGCCTTGTCCTCGGTGTCGGTCACGGCCACCAGCTCGGCCCCCTCGAGTTTGAAGTGGATGCCCGGAGGCACGGCCTGCTTGAGCGCGCCCTTGGGTCCTTTGACCTCGACGACGCCCTTGCCCACGTTGACCGTGACGCCCTTGGGCACAGGAATCGGTTTCTTGCCAATTCGAGACATATCAGTTTCACCAGATGTTGCAGAGAACTTCGCCGCCGACGCCGGCCTTGACCGCTTCGCGGCCGGACATGACGCCATGCGACGTGGTCAGGATGCTCGTGCCAAGGCCGCCCATGACCTTCGGCACGTCATTCCGACCGAAATACACGCGACGACCGGGCCGGCTCACGCGGGAAATCCCGGAGATGACCTTCTCGCCGCGTGGGCCGTACTTCAACGTGATCCGGATGACGGGGCCGGTCTCGTCGGTGGCCTCCAGCATCTTGAATCCCGCGATGAAGCCCTCGCGCTCAAGGATGCGCGCGATCTCCACCTTCAGGCGGGACGACGGCACATCAACACGCGTGTGCCGCGCGTGCACCGCGTTCCGGAGTCGGGTCAACATATCTGCGATCGGATCGGTCATTTTCTACTCTCTCAGCTCGTCGATCTTCGTCTGTGTCTGCTCGCCGTTACCAGCTGCTCTTGATGACGCCGGCGACTTCGCCGCGCAGCGCCAGTTCACGGAAGCAGAGGCGGCACAGCGCGAATTTGCGCATGTACGCCCGCGGCCGTCCGCACTGTTTGCAGCGGTTGCGAGCCCGCACACCGAACTTCAGCCCCTGGGCATCCTTGACGCGTTTTGCAGTAGTGGCCATGTCTTCTCTCGTCCTGACTAGTTCTGACGGAACGGCAGGCCGATCAACTGCAACAGCCGCCGTGCTTCTTCGTTGCTCTTGGCCGTGGTGACGACCGAGATGTTCATGCCGCGCGCCTTGTCCACCTTCAAGTAGTCGATCTCCGGGAAGATCAACTGGTCGCGCAGGCCCAGCGTGTAATTGCCGCGGCCGTCGAATCCGCGCGGCGAAATGCCGCGGAAGTCGCGCACGCGCGGCAGGGCGATCGAAATCATGCGGTCCAGGAAGTCGTACATCCGCTGCCCGCGCAGGGTCACCATCGCGCCGATGGGCATGTTCTGCCGCACCTTGAACTGCGCGATCGACTTCTTCGACCGGGTGACCGCCGCCTTCTGCCCCGAAATCTTGCCGAGTTCTTCCGCGCCGGTGTCCACGATCTTGCTGTTCTGCGTCGCTTCCCCGAGTCCCATGTTGATCACAACCTTCGTGATCTTCGGGACGGCCATGATGTTGGTGTACCCGAACTCCTTCTTCAGGGCCGGCACCACTTCCTTGCTGTAGCGATCTTTCAGGCGACTCATTTGTCGACCACTCCCTTGCACTTGCGGCAAACCCGCACCTTGCGGCCGTCCTCAAGGATCTGATGGCCGATCCGCGTCGGCGCGCTGCACTGCGGGCACACCAACTGCACTTTCGACACATACACCGACGCCTCGCGCTCCACGATGCCGCCCTTGACGTTCTTCTGGGGGTTCGGCTTCGTGTGCCGCTTGATGACGTTCACACCTTCGACGACCACGCGATTCTTCGTCGGTTCGACAACCAGCACGCGACCCTTCTTGCCCCGGTCACGCCCGGTCAGCACGACCACGTTGTCGTTCTTCTTGATGGGGGACTGCAGACCCGCCATTACAGCACCTCCGGCGCCAGCGAAATAATCTTCATGAACTTGCGCTCACGCAGTTCGCGCGCCACGGGGCCGAACACACGCGTGCCCACAGGCTCGCCTTCGTTATTCACGATCACGGCCGCATTGCGGTCGAACCGGATGTAGGACCCGTCCCGGCGGCGGAGCTCCTTGCGCGTGCGCACGATGACGGCGCGCACGACCTGGCCCTTCTTGACGGTGGCATCCGGCGTCGCTTCCTTCACCGAGGCGGTGACGATGTCCCCGATCCGGGCGTAGCGGCCGGTCGATCCGCCGATCGGGTTGATGACGGCGATCTTCCGCGCCCCCGAATTGTCGGCGACGTCGAGGACCGATTGCATTTGAATCATGGCGTGTCTCCTGAATCTCTCTCGTTACGGACAGCCGCTCAGAAGCGCGCGCGCTCGACGATGCGCGTCACCACCCAGCGCTTGCTGCGGCTGAGCGGACGCGTCGGCACGATCGCGACCATGTCGCCCACCTTCGCCTCGCCTGCCTCGTCGTGCGCCATGAACCGCGTCGTGCGCTTGAGCTGCTTGCCGTACCGCTCATCCCGCACCTGGCGTTCGATGGTGACCACCACGGTCTTTGCCATCTTGTCGCTGACGACCTTGCCGGTAATTTCTGTCTTCGCCATCGTTACTTCCCTGCACCCTTCTCACGAAGGATGGTCTGAATGCGCGCAAGCTCGCGACGCAACGGACGCATCTTGTTGGCCGACTCGGTCTGGCCCATGGACTTCTGAATCCGCATGCGGAACACCTGATCGTCCAGGTCCTTCATGCGTTGCTGGAGGTCCTCCACCGCCAGTTCGCGCAACTGGGCGCGCTGCTCGGCTACCTTCATGACACCTTCTCCTCTGCAAACCGCGTCGCGAACCGGCACTTCATCGGCAGCTTCGCCTGGGCCAGCCGCATCGCCGCGCGGGCCTCAACCTCGGTGACGCCTTCCATCTCAAACAGGATGCGGCCCGGCTTGACGACCACGACCCACCCTTCCGGCGCGCCCTTGCCCTTACCCATTCGGGTTTCCTGGGGCTTCTTGGTGATCGGCTTGTCCGGAAACACCCGGATCCAGATCTTGCCGCCGCGCTTGATCGACCGGGCCATCGCCACGCGGGCGGCCTCGATCTGCCGATCGGTCATCCAGCAGGGTTCCAGCGCCATCAAACCGAAGTCGCCGAACGCCACCGTGCACCCGCGATACGCCTTGCCGCGCATCCGGCCACGCTGCTGCTTCCGATACTTGACCTTCTTGGGCATCAACATGATGCAAATCCTCTGTTTCTCAACCTACCCAGTAACCCAGCCACCCAGTTGCCCAGCCGCTAGGCTCTCGCCGCGCGACGCGGCTGCCGGTACTCTTCTTCGCGCCCGACGCGCGGCGTCAGCCGCTCGCCCTTGTAGAGCCACACCTTGACGCCGATGCATCCGTAGGTGGTGAACGCCTGCGCGAACCCGTAATCGATGTCCGCGCGCAACGTCTGCAGCGGCAGCTGGCCGTGCAGATACCATTCCGAACGCGCAATTTCCGCGCCGTTCAACCGGCCGGAGACGCGCACCTTGATGCCCTTGGCGCCGAACCGCAGCGCGGATTCCACGGCCTTGCGCATCGCGCGGCGGAACGCCACGCGCTTTTCAAGCTGCATCGCCACCGACTCGCCAATCAACTGCGCGTCAAGTTCCGGCTTCTGGATCTCGAGAATGTTGATGAACACCTCGCGGCCCGTCGCCTTCGTCAGTTCCTGGCGGAGCTTGTCGACCTCCGTGCCCTTGCGGCCGATGATGATGCCCGGGCGCGAGGTGTGGATGTCGATCTTCAGCTTGTTGGCCGCGCGCTCGATGTCGATGCGCGACACGCCGGCATGGGCAAACCGCTTCTTCAGCGAATCACGCAGCTTCAGGTCTTCGTGCAGAAGCTTCGCGTAATCCTTGTCGGCAAACCAGCGCGAACGCCAGGTCTTGTTGAAGCCGAGCCGGAACCCGTACGGATGGACTTTCTGACCCATGTGTTACTCCGTCCCCTTCGCCTGCTCGACCGCCAAGGACTTGGCCGCCCGAGCCCGCCGCGTCGTCGGGGCTGCCCCGCCGGTCGCGCCAATCTTCTTTGCCGGCCGCTCCTCAACCTGCACCGTGAGGTGCGCGGTGCGCTTGCGGACCTGGAACGCGCGACCCATCGGGGCCGGACGCACACGCTTCATGGTGGGCCCCTGGTCGGCGAAGGCCGTCTTCACGAAGAGCCGATCGACATCGCCGCCGAACCCCTCCGCCTGCTGCGCATTGGCGATGGCTGACTGCAACACCTTTTCGATGTCGCGGGCAATCCGCTTGCGCGAGAACCGCAGGGTCGCGAGGGCGCCATTGACGTCCACGCCGCGGATAAGCTCGAGCACGAGCCCGGCCTTCTGCGCCGACGTGCGGATGTACTTGGCAGTTGCCTGTGCCTGCACCATCAGTTACCTCCCTTGGCGGGAGCGGCCGCGGCCTTGTCAGCCTTCGTCGTGTGCCCCTTGAACGTCCGCGACGGCGCGAACTCGCCCAGTTTGTGGCCGACCATGTTCTCGGTCAGGTACACCGGGATGAACTTCTTCCCGTTATGCACCGCCAGCGTGTGCCCGATCATCTCGGGGATCACGGTGGAGCGGCGCGACCAGGTCTTGATGACCTTCTTTTCGTTCTGCCGGTTCATCCCCTCGACCTTCTCGAGAAGGTGCAGGTCGATGAAGGGACCCTTTTTGAGTGATCTGCCCATGGTTACTTCTTCCGCCGTTCAACGATGAAAGTCTGCGTGCGCTTGTTGCGACGCGTCTTGTACCCCTTGGTCGGGATGCCCCACGGCGTGACCGGGTGACGGCCACCGGAGGTCTTGCCTTCGCCACCGCCAAGTGGGTGGTCAACCGGGTTCATGGCCACGCCGCGCACGTGCGGACGCTTGCCCAGCCAGCGGCTGCGGCCGGCCTTGCCGACCGAGATGTTCTCGTGGTCAAGGTTGCCGACCTGGCCGACCGTCGCGAGGCACTCGGCGTTGATGCGGCGGATTTCACCCGAGGGCATCTTCACCGACGCATACTCGCCATCCTTGGCCACCAGCTGCACGGCCGAGCCGGCCGAGCGGGCGATCTGTCCGCCCTTGCCGGGACGCAGTTCGACGTTGTGAATCATCGTGCCCAGCGGAATCAACCGAAGCTTCAGGCAGTTGCCCGGCAGGATGTCTACGCCGTCGCCCGACATGACCGGGTCACCGACCTTGAGGCCGAGCGGATGCAGGATGTACCGCTTCTCGCCGTCCGCATAGGTCACAAGCGCGATGCGCGCGCTCCGGTTCGGGTCGTACTCGACGGTCGAGACCTTGCCCGGAATGTCGAACTTGTCGCGCTTGAAGTCGATGACGCGATAGTTCCGCTTATGGCCGCCGCCACGCCACCAGGACGTGATCTCGCCTTTGTTGTTGCGCCCACCCGACCGATGGAGCGGTTCGAGCAGCGGCTTGTGCGGCGTCGTCGAGGTGATCTCGTCGAACGTCTGCACGCTGTAGAACCGCCGCGCGGGCGACGTGGGCTTGTAGTTGCGAATCCCCATGATCCTTAGGCCCCTTCCAGGAACTCAGGTACTTTCTCGCCAGCCTTCAGCCGGACCCAGGCTTTTTTCCAGTCCGACCGCTGCCCCGAGAAACGTCCCTGGCGCTTTACCTTGCCGTGCTGGATCTGCGTCCGCACAGCCGCGACCTTCGACCCGAACAGGGTCTCGACCGCGCGCCGAATATCCACTTTGGTCGCCTCACGCGCGACCTCAAAGACCACCACCGCCCCGGTTTCCCGGGCGACCGTGGTCTTTTCCGTCACGAGGGGACGGCGAATGACGTCAGTCGTCTTTCTCATCCCAACACCTCCTGCCACCGCTCAACCGCCGCCTTCGTGGCCACGATGCGCGTGGTGTCCATCACGTCGCGGGCCGTCACGCGACCGCTCGCCACCAACCGGATGCCCGCAATGTTGCGGACCGACTTCGCAAAGTTGTCATCGAGCCGCACGTCGGTCACCAGGGCCTTGCCCGTGACGCCGAGCGCCTTGAGCAACGCCGCCGCGCTCTTCGTCTTGATCTCGGAGACCGTCAGCTCGTCCACGATGATGACCGCGCCGTCCTTGAGCTTCGACTGGATGGCGGCGCGCAGGGCGCCCCGCTCCACTTTCTTCGGCAACTGGTACGCGTAGCTGCGCGGCTGGGGGCCGAAGACCGTGCCGCCCTTGCGCCACAGCGGCGAACGCGTCGACCCGGCCTGCGGACGACCCGTGCCCTTCTGCGCGTAGGGCTTCTTGCCGCCGCCGCTGACCAGCGCGCGATTCTTTGTCGCGTGGGTGCCGGCGCGTTCCGACGCGTTCTGCGCCACGACCGAGGCCCACACGAGGTCCTTCTTGATCGTGCCGCCGAACACCGCGTCGTTCAGATCGACCGCGCCGACCTTCTCGTTCTTCGCATTGACAACATCAAGGGTCATTACTTCTTCCCTTTCTTCGCCTTCTCAACCTGCGGCACAGGGTCCTTCTTCTTCGCGATCGCCTGGCGCACAAGGACCACGCCGTTCGGCGCGCCCGGCACGGCGCCGCGCACGACGAGCAGGTTCTGATCCGCGTCGATGCTGACCACCTTGAGGTTCAGCGTCGTGATCCGCTTGCCGCCCATCCGGCCGGCGGCGCGCATGCCCTTGATGACGCGCGAGGGATACGAGGACGCGCCGATCGAGCCGGGCGCGCGATGGAACATCGAGCCGTGGGTCGCCGCGCCGCCGGCAAAGCCGTGACGCCTGACAACGCCCTGGAAGCCCTTGCCGCGGCCGTTGGCAATCACGTCCACCCGGTCACCCGCGTTGAACATGCTGACCAGCACGGGGTCACCCGCCTTGACGGCGTCACCGCCGGCCTTGACCTTGACCTCACGCGTGATACGGGTCGGCGGCACGCCGGCCTTCTTGAAGTGGCCCTGCGTCGGCTTGTTGGCGTCGGCCTGCACGGCGTCCACAAGACCGAGTTGCACGGCTTCGTAGCCGTCCGTCGCGGCGGTCTTTGCCTGGACGACCACACACGGACCGGCCTTGATCACGGTCGCAGGGACCGCCGTGCCGTCCGGCAGGAAGATCTGGGTCATGCCCAGCTTTCGTCCGATGATTCCGGTGACCATTATTTGTGTTCCTTCCCGAACGCCTTGATCTCGACGTCCACGCCCGCGGGCAGGTCGAGCTTCATGAGGGCGTCCACCGTCTGCGGCGTCGGCTCGAAGATGTCGATGAGCCGGCGATGCGTGCGGATCTCAAACTGCTCACGCGACTTCTTGTCGACGTGCGGCGAACGGAGCACCGTCCACTTGTTCTTCTCAGTGGGCAGGGGCACCGGGCCGGCCAGGCGCGCGCCCGTGCGCTTCGCCGTATCGACGATTTCAGTCGTCGACTGGTCAAGCACGCGGTAGTCGTACGCCTTGAGGCGGATGCGGATCTTGTCGCTGAATGGAGTGGCCATGTCTTATTTCCCCTGCGTGCGCGCGATGACTTCTTCGCTCACCGAGTTTGGCGCCTGTTCGTAGCGGTCGAAGTGCATCGAATAGGCGCCGCGCCCCTGCGTGCGTGACCGAAGGTCGGTCGCATACCCGAACATCTCCGAGAGCGGGACGCGCGAGTTGATGATCTGGGTGCCGCCGCGCGCTTCCATCGACTGGATGTGACCGCGACGGCTCGTGATGTCGCCAATGACGTCGCCCATGTAGTCTTCCGGCACCGTCACTTCAACGCGCATCACCGGTTCGAGCAGCACGGGATGCGCCTTCGCCGCGGCATCCTTGAACGCCATCGAGCCGGCGATCTTGAACGCCATTTCGTTGGAGTCGACGTCGTGGTACGAGCCGTCATACAGCTCGATCTTCACGTCGTCGATCGGGTACCCCGCCAGGACGCCCGTGGTGAGCGCCTCCTGGATGCCCTGGTCGATCGGCTTGATGAATTCCTTCGGAATGACGCCGCCGACGATCTCGTTCGCGAACTCGTAGCCCTCACCCGGCTTGCGCGGAATGAGGCGGATCTTCGCGTGACCGTACTGGCCGCGGCCGCCCGTCTGCTTGATGTAGCGGCCTTCGCCTTCGGCCGCCTTCGTGATGGTCTCCTTGTAGGCGACCTGCGGCTTGCCGACCGTGGCCTCAACGCCGAACTCGCGCTTCAGACGATCGACGATGATTTCGAGGTGCAGTTCACCCATGCCGGCGATGACGACCTGCCCCGTATCGGTGTCGGTCTTGACGCGGAAGGTCGGGTCTTCCGCCATCAGCTTCGAGAGGCCAAGCCCCAGCTTTTCCTGGTCGGACTTGGTCTTCGGCTCGATGGCCAGCGAGATGACCGGCTCCGGGAAGTCCATCGCTTCGAGGATGACCGGGTGCTTCTCGTCGCAAATCGTGTCGCCGGTCGAGACCGACTTCATGCCGACCACGGCCGCGATGTCGCCCGCGAGCACTTCCTTGATTTCCTCGCGCTTGTTCGCGTGCATCTTGAGCACGCGGCCAATACGCTCGGTCTTCTGCTTGGTCGCGTTGTACACCGACGTGCCGGCCAGCAACTGGCCGGAGTAGATGCGGACAAACGTGAGCTGGCCGACAAACGGGTCGGTCATGATCTTGAACGCCAGCCCCGACATCGGGCCGTCGTCCTTGGCCTGACGCTCCGTGGTCGCGCCTTCCGGACCGTTCGGGTCAATACCCGAGACTGACGGAATGTCGAGCGGCGACGGCAGGTAGTCGATGATGGCGTCGAGCAGCGGCTGCACGCCCTTGTTCTTGAACGCCGAGCCGCAGATGACCGGCACAAACGCCGCGTCCTCGTTGCGGACCGACGCGATGCAGCGCTTGCGGATGGCCGCCTTGATCTGCGCTTCGGGAATCTCTTCGCCGTGCAGATACTTCTCCAGGATCGAGTCGTCGACTTCGCTGACCTTCTCGATGAGCTTCTCGCGGTATTCCTTCGCGAGTTCCATCATGTCGGCCGGAATGTCCTTGATGGTCGCTTCCGAGCCCATGGCCGCGTCGGCTTCCCACACGAGGGCCTTCATCTTGATGAGGTCCACGACGCCGAGGTACTGGTCCTCGATGCCGATCGGCAGGTGCAGCGCCACGGGATTGCCCTGGAGCTTGGAGATGATCTGCTCGTAGGTGCGAATGAAGTTCGCGCCGATCCGGTCCATCTTGTTGACGAAGCAGATGCGGGGGACGCGGTATTTGTCGGCCTGACGCCAGACCGTCTCGGACTGGGGCTCGACACCGGCCACCGAGTCGAACACGGCGACGGCGCCGTCGAGCACACGCAGCGACCGTTCGACTTCAGCCGTGAAGTCGACGTGGCCCGGCGTATCAATGATGTTGATCCGGATGTCCTTCCAGGTGCACGTCGTCGCGGCCGACGTGATCGTGATACCGCGCTCCTGCTCCTGCTCCATCCAGTCCATGACGGCGGTGCCTTCGTGCACTTCACCGATCTTGTAGGTGATGCCCGTGTAGAAGAGGATGCGCTCGGTGGTCGTCGTCTTGCCGGCATCGATGTGGGCCATGATGCCGATGTTGCGACAACGCTCTAGAGGTACTGTTCTCGCCATGATTGCCCGGTCTTAGAAGCGGTAGTGCGCGAACGCCTTGTTGGCTTCCGCCATGCGGTGCACGTCTTCGCGCTTCTTGACGGCTCCACCCCGCAGATTTGCGGCATCCATGAATTCGTTAGCCAACTTCTCCTGCATCGTCTTGCCGTCGCCACGGTCGGTGGCAAAGCCGGCAATCCAGCGGAGCGAGAGGGACAGGCGGCGGGTCGGGTTGACCTCGATCGGCACCTGGTAGTTCGAACCACCCACGCGGCGGGACTTCACTTCCAGCGCGGGCTTGACGTTGTCGACGGCCTTCTTGAAGACCTTCAGCGGATCGTCCTGCGTCTTGTCTTTCACGATGTTCAGCGCGCCATACATGATCTTCTCGGCCGTCGAACGTTTGCCGTCCTTCATGATCGTGCGGATGAACTTGGTCACCAGCGGGCTGTCATAAATCGGATCAGCCGGAACTTCACGTTTCGCAATTTCTCGTCTACGCGGCATGGTCTATAACTCCCTTACGCCTTCTTGGGGCGCTTGGCGCCGTACTTGGAGCGGCCCTGCATGCGGCCCGCGACACCCACGGTGTCGAGCGTGCCGCGCACGACGTGATAGCGCACACCCGGGAGGTCCTTCACACGGCCTCCGCGGATGAGCACGAGCGAGTGCTCCTGCAGGTTGTGGCCCACGCCCGGAATGTAGGTCGTCACTTCAATCCCGTTGGTCAGGCGGACACGCGCCACCTTGCGGAGCGCCGAGTTCGGCTTCTTCGGGGTCTGGGTGAACACGCGCACACACACGCCCCGCTTCTGCGGGCTGCTCTGCAACGCGGGGCTCTTGGTCTTCCAGAGCACCTTCTCTCGTCCCTTGCGCACCAGTTGGCTAATCGTCGGCATACCGTTCGTTTCCTGCCCAATAAACGTCCAACACTCACACCGGTTGGCGACGCGCAATGCGTCGCCCTCACTCCGGCGAGTCGTGTTCGCCCCAGGCCTGGGAACCCTCGCGGGCTCGGCACCTGAAACATTCCCCCTATTGCTGGCTACAGCGTGGCGGCGGCAACGGTCGCGACAAGCGCGACAGGCCTCTCCGCTCGGTTACATCAAGACGCTGGGCTCTTCGTGCCTTGCCCGCAGTCTGAAGCGAATCCTAGATAGGGTGTCCTAGGACCCGAAGAACCTGACGAGTCTAGCACGGGCCTGCTGGAAAACAAAACGGTTCATGGTTCATCGGTTCAGGGTTTTGTTCCTGGTTCGGGGTGCCTGGTTCGGGGTGCCTTGACAGACTGAGCCTACTGTCATAGCGTCATATGACAGCATCAGATGCGATTCGAGCTTAATTTCAAGTCCAGCAAGCCCGTGTACCTGCAGGTCGTTGACCAGGTAAAGGCCGCCGTGGCCTCAGGAGCCGCCAAACCCGGGGACACCCTGCCTTCGATCCGCCCGCTGGCCGAGGAACTCAGGGTGAACCGCAACACCATCGCCAAGGCCTACACGGAACTGGAACACCAATGCGTGATCACCACCAGGACGGGCCGAGGG
>Ga0222714_10001252_pt1 | contig 28673 bp, 50 predicted proteins | sample C33_3DmetaG_FD_165048 | JGI IMG/M metagenome (GOLD analysis project Ga0222714, IMG submission 165048) | Estuarine water microbial communities from San Francisco Bay, California, United States - C33_3D | ecosystem: Environmental > Aquatic > Marine > Unclassified | place: USA: California... | reverse complement strand
TTAACCGGACACAACTCTTACGCTATGTTACCTTTAGAGGAGGAATTTTGTTTAGTACATCCAAAGTCTATTGATAGGCAAACTAGACAGAATAACTATTACGATACTCTTGCAACTTTAAACCATAAATAATGGAAAAAATATATTCGAAAACAGAACCGGAAACTTTGCTGCACATTGTTGTTCGTAAAGAAGACTTAACTCCAGGTAGAGTAGAAGTAGTTTCCGAGGAAAATTTCATACAGTGTGCTCTTCTTAACATGGAGGAAGGTAAGACCTTTAAACCTCATAAGCATATTTGGAAAGAGAGAACTAGAAATGTTATCGCTCAAGAAAGTTGGATTGTCGTACAAGGAAGCGTTAAATGTACTTTCTTTGACTTAGACGATCAAGTAATTGCAGAACCAGTACTTTACCCCGGAGACGCTTCCTTTACTTTACAGGGAGGTCATACCTATACAATTTTAGAAGATAACACTCTTGTTTACGAATACAAGACCGGACCTTATGAAGGCCAGGCGCTTGATAAAACCTTTTTAAACTAATGGAAAAGAAAAGTACTATTTTTTGTGACATAGACGGAACAATTTTCGTTTATCGTAAATTTGCAAATTACACTACAGAAGAAGCTCAGATTATTCCTTCTACGGTTGAATATTTAAATCGCCAAAAAGAAGACGGTAATATGATTATCTTAACAACAGCAAGACCCGATACTCTATACGACTTTACTATTGCAGAACTGGAGAAGAATTCTATTCCTTTTGATGGAATAGTAATGGGAATAGAAAGAGGCCCAAGGATTCTTATTAACGATAGGGATCCTGATAAGCCTGGAGCAAGAGCTATTGCAATTAATTTAACCAGAAACGAAGGTATTCAAAATGACTAATCGGTTTGTTATTATAACTACCTGCTACAACGTAGAGCCTTATATTAGGATGAATATACACATGAGTATGTTTCAATCTTATAAAAATGTTCTGTTTGTTTATGTAGACGATAAGTCTAAAGATACTACCTATCAGACGTTACAAGAATTTACAAAAGACGATTCTAGGTTTTTAATTCTACAAAATCCGAATAACGGTAGTCAAGCAAAAGCTTATATGTACGCTATAGACTACCTTGAGACTAATAATCTCATTCAAGACGAGGATATTATTGTAGAAGTAGATGGGGATGACTGGTTGTCAAGTTCTTTTGTTCTCGCTTATCTAAATGAGGTTTATCAGAATAAAGACGTGTGGATGACTTATGGCCAGTATCAAATGTGGCCTTCAGGTGATATAGGAGGTCATTACTATGCCGATATAAACGAAGATGTGGATAGAGAGAATCTACATAGATCTGTTGCTTTTCCTTACTCTCATTTGAAGACTTATAAGTATTGGTTGTTCAATAGGATTAACAGGGACGATTTAATCGATACAGAAACCGGAGAACTTTGGTCAGCTGCCTGGGATCATGCACTCTGCATACAAATGGTTGAAATGGCGGGTAAGAAACACATATACAGATGTCCTGAAATTACCTATACGTTAAATAGAGCAGCAGAGTTAGCAAACGAAGGTAAAACTAGAACAGCAGAGCAGAAAGAAATAGAACAGAGAATTAGAACAGTTATAAAGCCCTACGATAGGTTATGATAGTATTTGTAATTGGATTATACAAATCAGGTACTTCTTTAGTTTCTTCTGTATTAGAAGATATCGGATGTACGAGCATAGTGGATAGGTATGCTACTACTAAAGGATTAACAGGAGAGTATGACATTAAAGAGTCTTACTTTGTTAATATGCTTAACAACCGAATTCTAGATAAGTACTCAAAAGGATGTATTTACTTCAAGAATGAAGATCTTCCTGAAGAGCTTGATCCTGAAATTCAAACTACCATAAAAGAGTATTTAGGTCAAATTAAAAATCGGTACACCTTTATTAAAGATCCTCGCTTTATTGGTACTCTTAAGTACTGGATTAAAGCTATGCCTGATAATGTTCCTTATAAGATTATCTACGTAGATCGTAATAAAGGGTTGAAAGAATCTTTTCAGACTGATAAATGGTTTTCAGATAAAGTAATAGATAACGACTTCGATAAAGCTATAGCTTTGTTGAAAGAAAACTACTACAAAACCAGGGAACAATTTCCAGGAATTGAAGTTGACTTTGATGTACTTAGGAAAGATTATACACAACTCTCTTACCTTATGTACAACTATCTATCAGCTCCTTCTGAAAAGATACATAAAATTTACTTTCACGATTATTTTCTACCTTCCAAAGAACTTACTGAGTTGTTTAAGAAACAAACTCCAAATAGTAGCGGGGTGTGGGATAATGTAGTCTGCGTTAATAATGTAGAGGATGCCGATTATGAGATTGTACAAGATAAAACTTCTGCAAAATATAATTCTGAAAAGCTTATCTTCTTAGGAAGAGAGCCTTATTATGTACACCAGCATGATATCGTTGATGCTAAGTATAATTTTCATCACGAAAAAGGAAACTCTTGGCTACCTCAGACCTGGTGGTTAAATTCTGATTATGATACTTTGCAGAACAATTTTGATATTGATAAAATAAAGCTTTTCAGTATTATTGATTCAGGTAAAGCAACTGTTCCTGGACATGATTTTAGGCTTGAACTAATAGACAAAATAGTAGCTTCTAAGATTAATGTTGACGTATTTGGAAAGACTCAAAGATATGTAAATAGTCCTAAGTACAAAGGAGAGTTGCCTACAAGGGATAAAACTGAAGGACTAGTTAATTATAGATTTAACTTAGCGATTGAGAACGGAAGAACGGATTATTATTTTTCTGAAAAGTTTTGTGATCCTGTACTCTGTAATACTTTTCCAATCTACTTAGGATGTAAGCAGATAAGTAAGTTCTTTCCTGAAGGAAGTTATTTTGAGTTAGATCCTGAGAAAGATCTACTCAATCAAATAAAGAGAATTTTAGAAATTCCAGCAACAGAGTTGAACTATAATGCTCTTTTTGAAGCTAAACACCTTATATTAAATAAGTACAACTTGTGGAGTACTATTCATTCAGTTATTAATACGAAAAAAGTTTTATGAAATACATTATATCAAGCCCAATTCCATTTACAGATCCCGACCTAGGCAGAAGCAGTTCAGGACATAAGTTTCATAACTGGATTACAGGGCTTTATTTATCTAAACTGTTTAATCTAGAATATATTTATACTCCTTTTACACAAGATGCAGAGAGGTATGAAAACTTTTTAAACTTACATACAGGTTATAGACATTTATCTGATATCGGTCCTGTCAAAGCTTATACCACTACCCATGATTTCTGTCATGACGACGCTATGTACGAGGGATTTTACGTTAAAAGCTTAAAGAGGTTTGAACAATTCATCGCTTCTATTCCAGAAGGAAGTCTAATCAACCTAGGCCATAATCCTTTCCCGGGAATGCTTACTCAGCATTACGAACAGGTTATTCCTGAACTTCAAAAAGCTTATTGGAAATTAGATAGAAATATAAATTTAATATACCTTAAGGATAAGGTAAGTGTTGCAATTCATATCAGACGTGGAGATATTAATTTTAACAACAATCCTGATAGGTGGTTAGACCTAACTCATTATAGGAATATTATTGGAAATTTGAATAGAGAATTAGGGGAGAATAACCTTGATATCTGTATCTTCTCAGAAGGGCAACCAGAAGACTTCAAAGATTTAGCAACTAGCAATGTACGGATAATATTAGGAGGGTCGGATCTAGTTGCAATTCACCATATGTGTTCTGCCGATATACTAGTTACAGGACAAAGTAGCTTTTCTATTATGGCTGCTTATTTTAATAAAAACTTTGTAATCTATACTCCGCTAAAGAATTTTATGTATAAGTGGGGGAATGAAAGAATTATGCCTTACACTGAGATAAGTTATCATACTTTAAAAACAAAATTACTGAACAATGAATAAACTTTTTATTTTAAACGAGTACGCTCCTCAAAGTAGAGGAGTTGAAATAGGAGTCTGGAAAGGAGAATTTTCTAAAGCAATAGTCGATAAGGTAAATCCTAGTGCTCTTTACCTTTGTGATCCTTGGAGATTTTTTCCTCAATACTCAGATAGGTGGTACGGAGGAACTTTAGCTAGATCACAAGCAGATATGGATGTAATATATCGAGAGGTTGTTGACATGTTTAAGGAGAATCCAAGTGTACGTGTTGTTCGAGATTTTAGTGATAATCTTTTTGGTTATATTGAAAAAAATAGCTTAGATTGGACTTATATAGACGGGAATCATAGTTACGAGTTTGTATTAAGGGATCTTGAGATTAGCCGTGATTTAATTAAACCCGGAGGAATGATTACAGGAGATGATTACGAAGAAGGAAACGATATTGAAAGAGCTGTTTCAGATTTTATATTTAAATACAGTGGCAATATCGATAGTGGATACATTAGAGACAGACAATTTATCATAAAATTTAAACCATGAAACTAAACCTAGGCTGCGGCTGGAGAAATTTTGGAGAAGACTGGATTCATATTGACGGTGGAGACTATCTTCATTTACATTCTAAGGACATTATTGATCTTCCTTTTGATGATGATTCTGTAGACCTTATTTATGCGAGTCACGTATTTGAATACTTTAATCGTCAAGAAGGAGAAGAAATATTGAAAAAGTGGTATAGTAAGTTGAAACCAGGAGGTATACTTAGACTTGCTGTACCTGACTTTACTCAGATGGTTAATCTCTACTTACATCAAGGATATCCTCTTTCTAAATTTTTAGGTCCTTTGTACGGAAAAATGTCAATGGGACAGGAGACAATTTATCATAAAACAACTTATGACTTTGAAGAGTTGGGAAGTTTATTAAAAACCTGTAACTTTAAACAAGTAGTTAGGTATAATTGGCAAGATACTGAACACGCTGAGTTCGACGATCATTCTCAAGCTTATATTCCTCATATGGATAAAAAGAACGGAACTCTTATTAGTTTAAACGTAGAAGCAACAAAATGAATTTCTCAGTAGTATCTGAATTCGAAAATAAAGTAGCAGAGTTTTTTGGAGCTCCTTATGCTGTAGCAGTAGATAGTTGTACTCACGGTGTTGAACTAGCCTTGCGTTATACTGAAGCAAATCACATAACTGTACCTAAACGTACCTATCTATCTATTCCCTTCCTAGCAGAAAAGTTATACCTTGAACGTTCATGGAAAGATGAAGAGTGGGTAGACTATTATTACTTGACAGAAAATATAATTGATGCAGCAGTGTTGTGGAAACCTAATAGTTATATCCCAAATACTTTTATGGGAATTAGTTTTCAATACCAAAAACACTTATCTTTGGGTAGAGGGGGTATTTTACTTTGTAACAGCTCGTACGATTATTTAAATTTAAAAAAGATGTCATACGATGGAAGATTACCAGAGACGCCATGGCGAGATCAAAATATAGATTCTATAGGATATCATTACTATATGACTCCGGAAACAGCTCAGAAAGGTATCGACAAACTGCCTCAAGCTATTTTAACAGAACCTAGACAGTGGGTAGTAACAGATTGGCCAGATTTAACTCAAATGAATATATTTAAAAAATGAAAAAAGCATTTATTACAGGCATTGCAGGACAAGATGGAAGTTACCTTGCTGAGTACTTAGTAGAACAAGGATACGAAGTACATGGAATTATACGGAGAAATTCTACTCCTGAACACCAAGAATCTCGTATCAGTCATTTAGAGGATAAAATTAAAAGCTACTACGGCGATTTGACAGATTATTCTTCTATAGAAAAGTTGTTGAAAGAGATCCAACCAGATGAAATCTATAACATTGGAGCTCAATCTCACGTACGTATTAGTTTTGATATTCCTATTTTTACAGCACAGACAAATGCTGTAGGAGTCTTAAATGTTTTAGAAGCTTATAAGAATGCATGTCCTAATGCTAAATTCTATCAAGCCTCAAGTAGTGAGATGTTTGGATCTTCTGTAGATGAGGATGGCTATCAGAGAGAGTCTACTAGAATGACTCCAGTATCTCCTTACGGATGTTCTAAAGTATTTGGTTATAATATTGTACGCAACTACAGAAAGTCTTATAACCTGTTTGCTGTAAACGGAATCTTATTTAACCACGAATCTCCTCGAAGAGGTTCTAACTTTGTAACTAATAAGGTAGTAAAGGCAGCTGTCCGTATTAAGTTAGGATTGCAAAAAGATCTTGAACTTGGAAACCTTGATGCTTATAGGGACTGGGGTCATAGTAAAGATTATGTACGTGCTATGTATATGATAGTTAATCACGACGTAGCAGATGATTTTGTAGTAGCAACAGGTGAAACACGTTCAGTAAGAGATATGTGTGCTTATGTCTTTGGAAAACTAGGACTTGATTATACTGCCTTTGTTATTCAAAACCAAAAACATCTACGTCCAGAAGAACTTCCCTACCTTAAAGGAGATTCTACGAAAATTAGAACTGCTCTTGGTTGGAAGCCGGAATATACTTTTGAAAGTATGATGGATGAGATGATTGATCATTGGATGAAAATCTATAGCAAGTGAGAATAGCTTTCTTTACTGAGATGGGATTTGAAGGTAAAGTACCTCGTAATCATCCGAACATGAGAACGGAGTTTGCTTGGATGTGTGCCTTGAATGCTGATCATCATAGCATAGTCAGAGCTCCGTTTGTTACCGAGCAGTATGATTTAGGGATAGTAATTATACCCAAGAAAAATCCTGAACTTAATTTAGATGATATTAAGTTGAGTTGTAAGAAAGTAGCAGTGATGCAGGAAGGACCTAACTGGTATTGGCAAGACTACGATCTATTAAAACAGGTAAACTATTTTAACACTCTTTCTTCTGCTGATACTATTTTTGTACATAACTATCTAGACAAGATTTACTACCAAGGATTAACAAATCATTCAGATGTAAAGTTAATGCCTTCCTTAATGGTAGAAGATGCTATTGATAAAGAAGCTTTAACACCTGAAAAGTATAGGGGGGAGGTAATCATAGGCGGTAACTTCGTATCATGGTACGGTGGATTCGATTCTTATGTTGTAGCTCAAGAACTATCAGATAAGGTATTCGCTCCATCAATGGGGAGAAAGCAACCAGGAGAAGAGCAACTCCTAAATCATTTACCTTACTTTGATTGGAAAAATTGGATAACACAGTTAAGTAAGTTTAAGTATGGAATTCATCTTATGAGAACGCATGCTGCAGGTACATTTGCTCTTAATTGTGCTTACTTAGGTATTCCGTGTATAGGATATTATGGATTAGATACTCAGGAAGTATGTCATCCTAACCTTACAGTGGAGGTCGGAGATTTAATCTCAGCAAAGAAGATAGCAAAAAAGCTTAAAGAGAGTGAGGAGTTTTATAAAGAGCAAAGCGAAGTAGCTAGAACTAATTATAAAAAAGTTTATGCAGAAGAAAATTTTATAGAACGTTTTAAATCTTACATATGTTAGAAGGAGTTTGGATGTATGAAGAAGAGAAAGCTGTTATTGAGAAATATCTCAAACCAGATGTTGTGATGATGGAATGGGGAAGCGGAGGTAGTACAGTTGAATTTTCAAAAAAAGTAAAAGAGTATTATTCTGTTGAGCATAACCGAGACTGGTATGAAGAAGTCTCTAAAGCTATTCCTTCTAACGTAACTCTATATTATAAATCCGGAGAAGAGCTACCTCAACATTATCATCAATCTGAATATCAACATTACAGAGAGTACTTAGATGTAGTTTATGAAATTGGTAAAAGATTTGATGTAGTGTTAATTGACGGTAGAGCAAGAAGATTATGTGCTTTGAAAATTATTCCTTATCTTAAACCAGATGCAATAGTAATCATACACGACTGGTGTACAAGGCCGCCATATCATTGCGTATTAGATTATTATGATATTGTTGATAAAGTAGATACTACTGGTCAAACCATAGCCTCTTTTAAACTAAAGTCTAATTGGCAAGACATAAAAGGGTACGATATTAATTTAGGATCATTTGAAAGATTAAACGGATAGTTATGATAAGTCTAATTTCACCAAGTAGGGATAATTTAAAGTACCTAAAGTGGTCTTATAACTCAGTAAGAAAGAATGCAGGGTCAGAGGTAGAGATCTGCGTTGCAGATGATTTCAGCAGCGATGGGACTTGGGAATGGTGTCAAGAAGTTATGAAGGTAGATTCTAATTTTAAAGCAATTAGAAACGAAGGTCCTACCAGACTTGGACATACTATCTTATACGATAAGTTAATTAATGAGGTTGCTACAAAAGATATAGTAGGTATATGGCATGCTGATATGTATATGACTCCAGGTACCGTAGAACAAATAGTACAGACAGTTAAACCTGGGACTGTAGTATCTTTGACAAGAATCGAACCTCCACTACATCCTCCAGGGCCTGAAAAAGTATTAATGGATTTTAAAACAGAACCTGAAGATTTTAATGAAGAAGAGTTTCTTGCTTGGTATAAAGCCTATCAAGTTACAGCTAAGGGTAAAACTACAGAAGGTATTTTTGCTCCATGGTTTCTATATAAGAAAGATTTTCAAGCTATAGGCGGACATGATCCTTTGTATGCACCTCAATCAAAAGAAGATAGCGATATCTTTAATCGATTTCTACTAAACGGTTATTCTTTCGTACAGTTATGGGAAGCAGCTATTTACCATATGACTTGTAGAGGAAGTAGATTTAATCCTACACTTACAACTCCTGGAAAGAATAGTCCTGAATGGGAAGCCCAGAACATAAAAAGTAGCCGAAACTTTATACGTAAGTGGGGACATTTTGTTAAGCACGACTCTTTAATGAAACCCGTTGTACCGCCGAAGTATAATTTAGCCTATGTAATACATAACTGTAATCTACAGTTACTAGGAGCATTAGAGCCTTGGTGCGATAGGATATATGTTAGTGAAGTATTTAATATTGGCCGTGCTTGGGATTATGTCGAGGTAGAACAAGTTAACACTAAATTTAATCTAAGTAAACGAGTATTGACCATTGAAGCAAATAACCCTGTAGGTGAAAATGATATAGTGGTTGAATTTGATGCTAAAGACTTAACACAGCAATCTTTTACAGTACTTCAACAATTACCTGAAATTCTAGCAGATTCCGGGGAAGTGGGAGAGTTTGAACTAGAAGATTTTAAGATTACTATTAAAGCTCTAAACACTTACGAACAGAACTTAATCAATCTCAACGACTTATATTATACCGACCAGTTAGTTTAGTACTAAAGGTTTAGATATTTATTTGTATGCGTAGTATAGCCAAATTACTTTTAGAGGAACAAATAGTCGTTGACGACAAGTTTAAGAAGCAGCTTGAAAAAGCTACTAAATATCTTAATACCAAGGGAAAAGTCCTGCTTATAACCACTTCCAATAGGTCCAAGTTCTCATCTAAAGACGGACAGGATGTCCCTAAGTCTACTAGATTGGCTCAAGCGATTCAAAGAAGTTTAGGAGAGCACAAATGTACTTTGGTTGATATATCTAAGTTGAATATTTACCATTGTGAGGGAAATGTATCAAGCAAAGACGGAAATAACTGTGGAGTAAGAGCTTCAAAGTTACAAGATAAAGAGAAAAATCCTAGCGGATATCATAGGTGCTGGGCTTCTGTTAACAATCCAGACGATGAACTATGGAAAGTTTCTCTACCCCTCTTTGAGTCTAACGTAGTGATCTTTTTAGGTTCAGTGAGATGGGGTCAGGCAAATGCTTACTACCAAAACCTAATTGAAAGATTAGATTGGATAGAAAATAGGTGGGCTACTTTGAAAGAAGCCAACGTTGTTAAAGATATTGAATCAGGATTTATTTTTATTGGACATAACTGGAATGTTGATCAGGTAGTTAAGACTCAGAAGCAGGTACATGAATTCTATGGATTCAAGCCTGCAAAAGAGCTTTACCTTGGATATCAATTTACTGACGATATGTACGACGAGTCTAGAGAAGGGTATAGAGAAGATGTTCATTCTTTAGATAATATTATCGATATTAGAACTCTATTATGATAGAAATTACAAATGAAAGCTTTTACAGTAATCGAACTTGGGATAAACCACTAGGTTGGCGTAAACCGGAAGTGTTTAAGAGTCCACAATGGGTTGAACTATTTGATCAAAATGGATACAGGCTTACTTTATTAGAACAGGAGTATTCACATGCAAATAATCAACCTTATACTTTGCATGCAGATGAAAAGTCTTTGAGAAAAGTTTGGATGAAACACCGGAACGGAACTATCACAGAAGGTCCTCACATCAATCATGCTTTTTTGTTTGAGAGAAAAGGATACTCCGGACTTGCTTTAGAGCAATTAGGAGAGTTTGCAAAAGGTAATAACTTAATTCACAAGTTAATAAACTATAAAGGAAAGTGGGGAGTTGATTTTAGTGTAGATTATGTGGATAGCCTTGGAAATTCCATGGAGATTCTTCACTTTGAGTATGACTCTTACACCATAGGAGAGATACAGGAGATTAAAGGGAGAGTAGAGGAGAAGGTAGTTTCTATAGACTGGGATCTAGCTGCCGAGCTAGTTCTAGAAAGAAAACATGAATGGATTGAGTTAGAGTTTTTCGAACAATCCAAATGGAAGACAGACTTCTTCGGATTGCCAGCCGAAAGGTTTAAAGTGAACGCGTGGAAGTAACTATTTATTACTATGAGAACGACATTAAAAGAAGCCTTACCGGCATTAATTCCTGAGTATCCTGTAGAGATTGCAGGCCATCATTTAACTCTCAGGTTTGATACCAATATAAACAAAACTAAGAAAGGAGTTAAGTTGCAATTTGTAATGAAGGAAGTCCCGCAAGACGTTCGTCAGATTCAACAAATGGCTAATGAAATTGGTACAGAACTGCAGCAAAAATTCGGTGATGCTGGTTTGCAATTAATATACGATGTTGAAAATCCATATAAAAATGTAATAGGGTTTTTATTACCCCTTCCTTCTCTTGCTAACTACTTAATTCAGAATGTAATAAAAGGATCTTCCACACAAGAGCCTGATGCTGAAGTAGAAGTTGAACCTGAATTACCGCCACAGGAATTACCTGCAGAAGAAAAACCATTAAAAGAATGGATTAAAAAAATGGCAGGATTAAAATAATAAATACACAACTAGGTTATGAGTAAGAGAAAAATTCCAAAAGCGCTTTTTGAACCTCTAGAGGATATTAGGTCTGTTGATCTTATAGAAACTACTGCATTACTGAATCTAGTTAAAAAAGAAACTCCTATTGCTATTAAAGAAGCGTACGAAAGTAATAAGACATTTGCTACGCTTTTTGAAATAAACGGATTAGGATTTTATCTAGACATTCCAAAACAGTACTGGGTTCCTGCCCTTGAGCAGTGCATTACTTTTATGTTAGAAGAAGAGAGATTTGAAGAGTGTGTTCCTCTTAAAAAGCTTATTGACGAAATAAGACAGCCTATCAGATCTCTTCGTAGCAAAACCACTAAAAAGAAGGAAAATGGAGCAGCATCTTAATGAGATTCAAACAGCTATAAATCAAATACTTAACGTAAAGAGTTTAATCAGGAAGAAGAAAAAGACTCGTGTAGAAAAGAAAAAAGAGCTGTTTATTTCTATAGTTAATTCTATTGAGCAAATAGTTAACAGACAGAACTTAATGTACGCCGAGTTAGATTTAGACTTGACAAAGTACGATGAAGCTTTTTTAGATGTTATTGACGCTCTAATCGTATTGCATTTTGGAAAAGAAGGTGCTGAGTTAATAGGTTATTATCTTTGGGAGAGGTTAGCTTTAGATGGAAGTGTAGTACCTCTACTAGATGCAGACGGCAAGGAAATAATTCTAGAGAATGCACAAGATCTTTGGAACTTATTACTTACTCTTAACCCTGCTTATGGCGAATAAGAAGCAAGCTGGTCGTCCTAGAAGAGAGTTTACAGAAGCAGTTATAAGAAATGCGATGAAGCATACGCAGTCTAACTTTCAAGCTGCACGGTACCTCAACGTTACTATTGAGACATACAGGAAATATGCTAAGCTGTATATAGACCAAGAATCAGGAAAGACCTTATACGAACTACATAAAAACGATTCAGGTAAAGGTATAAAAAGAGTTAAATGGAATCATGACATCTCTATTGAAAAAATTAATGAGATAATGTCAAGTGAAAGCTACAGAGCAGTAAATCAGCAGAAACTTAAAAATAGATTAATATACGAAGGCATTCTTAGAATGGAGTGCTATAATTGCGGACACCATGAGAAGAGAGTTGTAGATTACAAACAGCCTCTTATTTTAAATTTTAGAGATAGTAACAAGCATAATTGGAAGATAGAAAATCTTCGTATGTTGTGTTACAACTGCTACTTTCTATATGTAGGAAACCTTTTTTCTGAGAAACAAATCCTGAGATTAGAAGATGCAAATGCTACTACTCTGGTGAAGGATCAAATAGATTGGGAAGTAGACGATAGCTTCATGCAACACTTTAAAGAGCTTGGCTTAGAGGCTACTGATAATTACGAGCCTGGTTCAGAATTTATCTCTAAGATATAGTTGAAAATTTAAGAGATTATTTTTAATTTTAATATATGGAAGAAAAAGAATTAGAAGCTATCGGCAAAATGCTCGACACTGCATTAGAGTATGGATTAGAGCTAGAAGTAATTTACTCTTCTCTCAAGACTATGAAAGAGAATCCAAAATTAAACCCTGCAGAAGCCTTTGCATTAGGTGTAACTGAGTGGGTTCGTTAATTATATATTCTATTTATAACTACTATGGTAAGTCAAGTTCTACACGAAGTGTTAGAAAGTTTAGCTGAAAGGTATATCCCAGAAGGCAGACACAAACTACTTCATGTAGAGAGTAGAGAAATGTGGCTTGATATAATGATAGGACTTTTAGAAAAAGGATTGATAGGTAAAAAACTCTCAATACTCACGAAGTGTGCTATAGGATGGGAGATATTACTTATTCAAAAAATTAGTATTCAAAATTAGAATGAAAGAAGCAACACCGGGATTTTTAGCTATTAGTACTTGGGGCCTGCATATATCAAGCTTTATTATGGCAAGTATGCCCTATCTACAAGCAGCTTCTCTTATGTTAGCTATTTCTGTATCTATTTTTACTTTACGTAAATTAATTAAAGACGAAAGAAGAAAGCGTAAAGGGTGAAGTTTTTTAATAAACAGGAAGGTTTAAACAGGACTGCTAATAAATTAGTGAAGCAGTTAGATCAATTTGAAAAGCTAAAAGAGATAGCTAACCGTAAGAATTATCCGTATAAGGTAAAAATGCTTCATAGCAAGATACAGGAAGAGCACGATTTATGGGCCAGAAAACAAAGCTCAGCAAAGTTGCTAGACTTAAAAAAAGATCTTAAATTCATTGAGTCCCAGTTAGATAGCTCTACTTTAGATAAAGAAAGAGTAGATCTGTTAGTAAAAAAATATGGTTGAGAATGGCAAAAGCGGTTCCGGAAATTGCTACTAAGTTTGTAGTAGAATACTTTACACACGATAAAAAGTTAGATTCTCGTTGGCATTATAATTATGCTAAAACTAAAAACGGTCCTGTGTTAGTAGAGAATTTTATTGTCTCAGAAAAAGGTAGAAAAAAGAAAGATACTAAAGAAAAATAATTTTTAATTTTAAAAACAAACTGTATGAGGTTTTGCAAAGTATGCCAGAGTGTTATTCCTGAAAAGAGAGTACAGTTAGGGTACGTAGACACCTGTATAAACCATTCAAATGCTTTTAAGTATGTAGGTTTTGTAGGAGGAGCTAATAAGGTAGATTATGAAGTATCTATTGTACGAGACAAAGAAACAGCCGAACACATGAAGAAACTATCGGAATCTAGAGGCGTTTCGTAATTTAATAGGTCTTCCTATTTATTAGTAGAAAGAGGTTGTATATTAGATATATACAGCCTTTTTTATTAAATCAAAAGTATGAAAATTTTTCTAACAGCTATACTGGTATTACTTTGTACCTTTTTACTAGGACAAACATCTTCAGTACGTGTTGGCACTGTTACTAATAAAGTAAAGATTGGTCCTCTTACAGGTAATAAAAATCTAGCATTTGGCGTTAAAAACATAGCTGAAGAAGCTATACAAGATAAAGGTTACAGTTTATCCAATGATAGCTTATCCCCTAAATTAGACTTTGAAATACTTTACTTTGATATTCAGCAAACATCAACCGGTATAAGTGTATTTCATAAAACAAGTAATGAAACTATAATTCGTATAAAAGGTACTCTTCATAGTGATACTAAACATAAAGAATATGTTGCCACGGGTACTAGTTCTGAAATATCTACATCAACTATGATTGTCGATGAAGGTGGTGGTTTTAACCAAACGTCAGCTCGTTCTGCCCTTAAAAAAACCATTATTAACGTAATCGAAAAACTCCTATGAAGAAACTATTATTAGCATTTACGCTTTTAATAAGTTACATAAGTACATTTTCTCAGACTCCGCAAATTGGACACTTCCAGACTTTGGCTACTGTAAGAAGAGGTGATACATTAGATGTTGCTTGGTATTATAGACCGGGTGCTTCTACAGATATTCGCACATTCCAGGTTGACTGGCAGTATAAGAAAGCACTTCTAACTCATATCTCAACTACTGTTGACGCTTCTGTGAATGGCATGAGTCCAGCTGTAAGCTATAAAACTTGGGATAATTACAAATATAATAATTACTCAAACGGAACTTATAATTACACATCTAATTCAGATTGGACTATAGGTCGTAACTACTTAGTATTATCAAGTGGTTCAACTATTGGATCTAATGGTTACGTTATTCATAATAAGTACAAGATTAACTCTGTATCTCCAAACTTTGCCTCCGATACTATTGTTGTAAACTGGGCTCGTATGTTTAAGGTAGACGGTACTACGATTGGTGATAATGTAGCTCAACTTACAAATCAAAAATTAGCTATCAAGTTATTAGGTAACTTAACATTATCTGGTAAAGTATGGTTAGGTCCAAGTATGGCTTTAAAACCAGTAGTATGGTGCTATCAAGCTAGTAATAATGCTTTTATTGATTCAGTAACTGTAAATGCTGATGGTACTTATGTTTTAGATAATGTTGATGAAAATACAAAATATAAGTTAGAAGTTAAATTCCCATCTCCGCTTGCCACCATTAGAGATAACGCTGTAACGATATCTGATGCTGTTAAAGCATATGATGAATACACATCTACTGATGTTAATCAAGTTTATAGCCGTCAATACTTAAAAAATGGATTAGCATATTTAATTGCTGATGTTAATAAAACAGGTACATTGGATGGTGGTGATCCATATTCAATCTATGCTTCAGTATCAGGATTAAAACCAATCGATACAGCTAAATTGATTAACGTATTTAAGAAAAATGTTTACGATTCATTAACTATAGGAGCAAATCAATGGAATGATTGGTCTAGTTATACTACCGGTGTAACTTATATCTTTGATAGCGTAGGCACAGTTAATCTAACAGGTGTAGATATTAAATACTTTATCTTAGGTGATGCCGATAGAACACATTCTTCTCCGGTATATGATGCTGGTGGTGCATTAGTAGCAGCTCCTAAGTATATTGGAACTATGGATATTAGCATTCCAAACGTAACTGCTCCTACAGGTCAAGCAATGTATGCTTCATTTAATGTGAATACAAACGGTATTAAGAATGACGGTCTGCAGTTTGAAATGAAGTATGATCCGGCCAAAGTTAAGTTTGAGGAAATTATTTCAAACATTCAAGGTCCTTGGTTACAGTATTTAACACATGACGATGTTAATGGTATTATTCGTTTCGGTGGAATGAATAACCAAGTATTAGGATCATTAACAGGCAATGTAACACCGTTCAAACTAAAGTTCTCTCCAGTAGGCAGTAACGATATACTAACAAATGTATATGTTAGACGTTTAATGGATGCTAGCGATAAAAACGGAGATCATTTTAATATTAATTTAGCATCTGATTACGTAGTCTTATCTACAAGAGCTGTTCCTGGATATGTTCCGCAAAATAGTGAAATTACAGCTATGATTCGTCCTAATCCAACTAGTGGATTTTTTGAGCTAGTAGTAACTTTCCCTAAAGGAAATATGTCTTCATTAGCAACAGTGTATGATATTACGGGACGTAAAGTAAAAGAAATAGGTAAAATAGCTAGCAGTGAATATTTCACAACAGTAGTTAAGCAAGTAGATTTAACACAAGCTACAAATGGTAACTATTTATTGGTGTTAGATAACGAAAATCAAAAGAGATTAACAAAACAATTTATCAAAGCTTAAATAATATAATTATGTCAGAAGAATTAGAACAAAACGATGGTACTTGGTCAGGTCTTAAGAAAACCATTATAGGTGTTGCTACAACAGCAGTTATGGGTGTTGGTACTTGGGGTGTAACTCAATTAACAGGCGGCGATGATAAAGAAGCAGCACCAGTACAGCAAGCAGCCCCGATAATTAATATTACTAATTCAAATCAACAAGCACAGTCTGTAGGTGGTGGAACAAAGGTAATTGAGCGAGTAGTTGAAAAACCAGCTGCTCAACCTGTAGCCAAGCCTAAGAAGAAAGAAGGTGATGAATTCAAAGAGAAACCAGCTCAATGGTAAACTATGGCAAACGCACAACCAAAACCAAAACCACAGCGTAGTAGACGTTCTGGATTAAAAAAAGCAAAACTAGTAAAACAAAATAACGAAGTTTTAAAAAAGTATAAGTAATGAGTCAACAACCAAACACAGGATTTAGGGAATTACTGAATAAAATGATGTCCCGCAGATGGTACATCACAGCAATGGTATTAGGTGGATTTATTGTAATCATAGCAGGTATATTTGCTGCTATTGGCTTACAGACACCAATGGCTGCAGCATGGAAAGAATTACTAATGTTATTGTTAGGAGCATTTATCGGTAGCTACGGTAAGATTATTGATTACTGGTTCAGCGATACTGATAAAGATAAAATGCTAGTACAGAAGATGGACGAAGAAGACGGTGTAGCATTAGGTAGTGTTAACGACATTAAAGAAAGTAATAAACCATTCGCTCCATTAATGCCAGATGCTTTCGTAGCAGGTGCAGCAGCAGCTAGAGATTTAGCTGTAGTTGAAAATAAACAAAACCATGAATTAGCAGCTGACAAACAAGAACATGATCAAATGATGGCTAAAGACCAACAAGAGCATGAGCAAGAAATGGAAAAATTAGAATTCGAACACCAAGAGCATAGACAATGTGAACACGAATGGGGTGATAGTGATCATGATGGTGAATTAGAGTGTCAAAAATGTGGTAAAATAAAAGATTAACCGTTTAAACTTAAAAACATGAAACAATTTTTTAAGAGTCTATTTGATGATTCAAATACGATCAATGAAAAGTCAGTAGTTGGATTTGTAGCCTTCGTTATGATGGTAGTAACATTAGTTGCTGATATTGCAACTGGTATAGCCGGTAAGACAATGCCAATTCACGAGTTTGTGTTTGATGGTTTCATGGTTATCGTATTAGGTGCTTTTGGAATTGCTTCAGTTGATAAATTTATCAATAAAAGAAAAGGTAGCGAGTAATGAAAAAACCTCAGATAAAAATACTAGTTGCTGTAGTACTATGGTTTATTGCTATGTTTTTAGTAGCTAAGAATGTTGCAGCACAAACTATAGGTACAACCAAGACTGAAGAATTCAAAGCTTCGTTTGAAACAAGAATTGATATTCAGCAGTACTTGGATTATAGCGGCCCTACTATTCCTATTCAAATCTTAAAATGTGGTATTTCAGATGAGATATATGAAATCTATCCTGAGCTTAAAGAAAAGAAAGTGGGTCTGGGCGTTGCTAATATCACGCTTGAATATCTTGAAAATCTTAATCGATTTACATTCACAGAAGATAAGACAGAGATCAAGAACAGAATGGTTAAACAATTCCAAGCATCTCAGTCGGGCATTAGCCAAGATAAACTTGATGGTCGCGGTAAAATCCGTCTTGCTCATTACTTTGTGGAAATTGAGGTATATGACTGGAGTATAAGTGATGATGAGGAAGTCAATTTAAAAGATGGAGTTAAAAATACTATGGTAACTCGTCTAGGCTTACAAGTTAGATTTACAGATGCAGAGACAGGAGAAATTATAGCAGCTTCTGGTTTAGGAGAGGCGAAAACGACTCGTGAACTAACCTTACTATCAGATGCTACAGTAGATCCTGTTAAATTTAATCAGTCAACAGTATCGATTGCAACTAAAAAAGCATTAGATATTGCATGCGCACGTATACTACCTCGTATGATTAAAAAAGGGGTATTCCCTAAATAAATGAATGTGGTTAAGAATACTACTAAGCACTTGGCTTATTATTCTACTCAGTACTAAGGCTGAATCGCAAACCCTTACTTACACTTTTGTAGATCCTTGTACAAATCAAGTAACTTATTTTTCAGTACCTGCTACAGGTACAGTAGTATTTTTTCATGGTCAATCAAAGCAATTTACATCCACTGATATAACATCAGGAGCATTTTCTACTTGGTTGAATCAAGTTTATACGGATTACCGTAAAGTAACTCCTTGCGGACAGCAACAAGGACAGGTAACACAGAATCAAATTACAGCTCAAATTATTGGAAACACTGTTCAAAGTGTAGTTAGTAGTATTATGAGTCAAGCTCAATCTGCTGCTTCCAGTACTATTACAGATGCAGCTTCATCGGCAGGGAGTAGTGATGCTGCCAGTAAAAATAATAAAGATGGAAATAATAAGAAAAAAGGAAATAGCAATACAAATACTCAATCTACTTCTACAAGCAATACCGGTAGTAGTGGCAGTAATAACAATAGTAGTAATACTACCACTGGTAGCACTAGCAGTAGCAACAGTAATAGTAGTACTCAAAATCAGAGCAACGCTAAGAAAGAGAAAGCAAAAACAGAAGAGGTTGCAGCGACAACAACAATGAATGTAGACGCTCAAAACCAAAATAGTTCTAAAGATGATAATAGTAGTAGTGGAGGCAAATCAGGAGGTAAAAGCGGCTCTACAAACCCGATGATTATATCATCTGACTTTACAACTGCTCAAAATCTAGACAAGTCATTTACTCCGATACTTAATTTAAGTATGTCTCAATCATCAATGACAGGAATGTCGAGTTGGGGATTAACAAGTATGATATGGTTCAATTTCAAACAATTTGCCTTATCAGGTAAGTATACTAAAATTAACTTTAGTAAAGACGGTAAACTAAAATGGATACATAACTTTAATCTAACTGCCGTCTACTCATACGGAAATATGATTGGGTTTATTGGTTACAGTGGAATATTGAATGCCGGTAAACGGGGTGTAACTGGATTTAACATCAGTGCTGCTGCAACTAAGATAAACGGTGAACAGAAAAATACATTTATATCTCCTTCCTTAACAGCATTCTATACTAAACCATTCAAGTCAGGCAAACGTTTAACTATATCTCCTGAGCTGTACATTATATCTACTCCGTTAATATACTCTGCTCAGGACAAAGTAACAACAGCAGACAGAACATTCAGTGCATTTATGGGCAGTGGCTTTGATTATCAAATATCAAAACGCTTTAAATTTAATATGAATTATAAAGCAAATTTGTCTACTAATCCAGAATTCCCTATATTATCATTCTTCTTAATAGGAAGTAAGATTAATCTATGAGGTTATTGTTTATCATATTATTGCTATTTCCTTTTACGGTAATAGGACAGTCTATAACTGCTCCTCCGGGTAGAACTTATCAAGCTAATTTAGCAGGTCAAGATGCTAGTGGCTTTGTAATTAGTGGGTTTACAACTGAAACACTTTTAACCTCAATTGGGTTTGTTAATCCCCCTGCCGGCGTAACATTTAGTGTTACTACAACTACCGGCTTATCGTTTGCTACCGGATATAATTCTTGGACTAATCAAACACGTTTAAGTTTTACAGGGACACAGGCTAACGTAAATAATGCTTTAGCATCATTAAAGGTTAATACAGGTGCTACATTAGGTAATGTTCAAATATCAATATCAACAACTGTAAATCCATCTGGGTATTATTATAATGCCACTAACGGTCACTTCTACTTACCTGTGTCAAGTGGTCAATATTATACAACAGCCAAGTCGTTAGCGGCACAGCAGACATTTAAAGGACAAACAGGATACCTTGTAACGGTTACATCATCAAATGAAGAATCGTTTGTTATATCAAATGTACCTCAAAGTAATATATGGATTGCCTTATCAGATGCTGCTCAAGAAGGATATTGGAGAGTAGATGCTGGCCCTGAAAACGGTACCTTAATCAAAACACAAAATGGACAAACAGCAGGTAACATATCCGGGCAGTATAATAACTGGTGCGGTGGTGAACCAAATAATTCTGGAGGTGAGCACTATGCTGTAACTAAATGGGGCGGGGGTAGTTGTTGGAATGACTTACCTAATAACTTTAGTTGCGCTTATATAGTTGAGTTTGGTACATGGTCTAATCCAGCTGACGCTACCTTTACTGGATTTTATACTGCTAATACTACTAATACAGTTGCTATAACTAACTTATTATCAGGTACGGTTTCTATTCCGGCAGGATTAAGCTCAAGACCATTACTTACGCTTTATAGAATAGTAAATGGAGTTGATCAGCTTGTAGACTATAAAACAGTAGCTGCAAACGGTACGTACACTTTTACGTTACCTAATCAGAACTCAACTTACAAACTAGTGCCTTCATTAACAGTACAGGGAATAGAAGTTAATGATTTTGACTTAGCTAGGTTTGAAGTAGATAATATAAGTACGCCGCCCAACACAGCGCCTGGACTAGTAATGACAGGGACTAAACAGTGGAAAGCTGCCGATGTAAATAAGAATGGCATTTTAGATCTTGGAGATGTTTATTTGATAGCTGCTCATAGAAGCGGATATAAGCTTATAACTGAAGTATTATGGTTTAACTCAGCAGATTATGATGGTATTACTAGACTAAACTTTGCCACAGCAAATCCAGTAGTATCGTTTACTATAAATGTAGCAACATCAGATATTACCCAGAATATTAAATACTGTATACTAGGAGATATTAATTTATCTCATTCAAGCCAATAATTTTTTGGTTTAATCAAAATAGTATACTATATTTAGAATAGCTATGTATGAGATAAAGCAATTCTTTAAACGTATTTATAACCTCTATCGCTGGTTCCCTGTTATATGGAAAGATCAAGACTGGGATGATTTCTATATTTTTGAAATACTTAAATTTAAACTAAAAAATCAAGCTAAGTATATTAGTAATAAGGATAGGTACGTAGACGCTAAACGCGATGCTGAAATAATGAGGTTATGTATTCGTCTAATTGAGAAAGTACAAGATGAATACTACAGTACAGAATATTTGAATTACCGAGACTCAGAACTCACATTTGTCGAGAATAAAGAATATCCAGGGCACTACGAAGTAATTGAAATAAAGAAATCAGAGCATTTTGATGATTATTTTAAAAAGTATCCTAGAATAGCTAAACAACTTACAACTAACGATAAAGGTAAAAAAGCATTTAAAATAGCTCAAATAAACGAAGAACGAGCACATAAATTATTATTTAAAATACTAGAACAAAACATTAGAAAATGGTGGGATTAGCTATACTCTTTGCGTCCTTAGCCTTGTCAACGATTTGGCTATTAAAAGGAGGTTTAGACTATATTACAAAAAAGGAAAAGTAAAATGTAGTAATATTTATCACTATGGTACGCTATGTTAGACATAATAATGTTAATTATATCATAGTAGATAGCACTCTAGAAGTAGATGGCACAACTTTACCTATCCAAGTGCAAGTTAATATACAAAACATAAAAGAAGTAGATCGTTCTAGAATCTTTAGAGTAGTCTCAGTAGCATTTAATCGTCATATTAATTTTAGCAAATCGAAAGTTGAACTAAAAAAAACTTGGTGGCAAAAAATTTTTAATAGTTAATTTCAAGTTATGATAATCATTACTATTCTTGCAGCTTGTTCTCTTTTCTTAACCGGAGCTGTATTTTACATCGAATGTAAAATTGTAGAAGATCTTCCAGACAGTAACGCGTTTAAAAAATGGTGGCGTAAACACGTTATCTATGCAGATCCGAAAGGTTAAGTAAAGTTTTAAACTATTTATAATAAATATATTTAGATGAGCTATATATCACAGGAAGATTATAAGAGTCTTATGACTAAGTTTCAAGCCGAAACTACTAAAGGAATGCTTAAAGAAGCTGTAGAAGAAGGAAATGCTTTTACTGCAGCTCTTGCTAAGACTAAAAAAGGCGAGAAAGCTAAAGTAGGCGGAAAAGAAATTACAGATACATCTGGTTATGATGATCCTACAGTGAAAGAAGGAAACGATGAAGTAGATAAAAAGCTAGAAAGAATTGCTGACTTGCATAAAGGAAAGAAGATAGATTTCGAAACTATCGAAAAAATTGCTAAAGCTATAGAAGCTCAAGGACACGAAGTAAATGCTAGATATGTTCAACAGTTCCTATCTCAACACGGAGTAGGAATGAATGAATACGGGTATGCAGATAACTATCCAGGTTCGTGGGGATATAGAGAAGGTAAAGAAGATTTTGATTTCATTAAAAACGCAATTGAATCCGCTTCTGGTGATACGATAAGTCATATAGAAGAAGATGATTATGGTCGTCCTATTTACTGGAGTACTGAACATCCTGAGGTTGTCTACTTTATCGGAAGCGAAGATCAAATTATCAAGTACGACGGTAAGTCTGGAGAAAGGTATCCAGTCGGAGATTTAAAACACTACGACACAGCCGGAGACGGTAATATTGATGAGGCTTATGCTGATGAAGCTCCTTCTTATGATTATAACGGCAAAGACTTACATGTCGATAATCAGAGTGGCGATCCAGACTACCCAGGAGGAAAAGCATCACTGTATGATAAAGACGGAAATACCTATACTGGTATTATCAGTTCGATAGATAAAGAAGGATTTATATATGTTGATCCAAAATCTATCAAACCTGCTAAAAAAACAAAAGAAGGTTTAACCACCCCTCCTCTCCAAGCTACTGGTCCTACTATTAGCGTAGTAGAAAATACTGTTGCTAATCCTCCATACGGTTTCGATGTATTGTCTCCCGACGAAAGAAAGCAGTTAAAAGAGTATATTGAGTCTATTAAGACTATTAAGAAAGAAATTGCTAGGCTTACTGCTAAGGCCGGAAAGAAAGTAAAAGAAGGAGATCTAGGAGGCGATAGGACAGGCTTAACGATGACTCCGAGTACAGTATCTGAGGCTATGAAACCAGAACAGTACGATTACATAGAAAGCCAGTTGGATACTAAGCTTCACGATGCTTTTGAGACAGTGGTGGATAGAATTATTAAAAATCTAAAAGCAGAAGGAGTAGAGGAAGATATGATTGAAATGTTCTTAAAGCATGAAATCGAGAAGAAAGGAAAGGAAGCTATAATGGGCCAGCACGATCCCTACTAAGATATTAGAACCTCCTTCGGGAGGTTTTTTTTATTTGTTAAACTGTAGTTATTTCTTATCTTTATATACTATGTCTACTACACAACAGTTCGTTAAGTTTGTAAAAGAAGAATGCAAGAGACATGGTATTAAACTCTTACTCAAAAAAAGAAAGTATTTAGTCCTTAATGGAAATATAAGAGTAAGCGGTTATTTCGATGATGAAAATAGAGAGCTTGTAGTTGCGAGTAATCATCCAGATTGGCTTCCTATCCTTGTACATGAATTTGCACATTTAACCCAGTGGGTGGATAACTGTGAACCTTGGAAAAAGCTAGGCGACGGATTAGTAAAACTTCACGATTGGCTTGAAGGAAAAGAGGTAAGAGGTATAAAAAGAGCTTTAGCTAAGGCCAGAGACCTGGAGTTAGATAATGAAAAAAGGTCTGTTAAGATAATTAAGGAATGGGGTTTGCCTATTAACATAAAACTGTATACCCAAAAAGCTAACGCTTACGTAACTTTCTATAACTGGCTATACTTCTCTCGTCGATGGTGTTCTGTTAAAAACTCTCCTTACCGGAATCCGGAAATCTATAAGAAGATGCCAACTATTTTTAAGATGAATTACCAAGAAATGTCAGAAAAATATAAAAAAATATTTGAAAACGCTGGTATTTAGGCTATATTAACTTATATTTAGGATAAAGTAGTAGAAATAAATAAGTTATGTCAGATATTACAATGTGTAAAGGTACGAATTGTCCGTTTAAGGAGAGCTGCTACAGGTTTATGGCCAATCCGGAAGAATATCAATCGTACTTTGTCGAACCTCCAATTAAGGACGGAAAATGTACTATGTATTGGGGAGAAAATGCCGAATCCATATGGAATCAATTAAATAATATTGTTAACGGAAACCATTAATTATGAAAGAAATAAAGGTAGATAAACGAAGATCGGCAATGGTAAGCCTAGAAGACTACTGTGTAATGTCTATGGGTGACAGAAAAAATAAAGGAGATTACTTAGAGGTTACAGAGTGGTCTAACGGAGAAGGGTTTGACATAAACATTGACGATGTAACTGGAGATAAACATTTTATTCTAACAAATGGACAATTTGATGCTTTAAAGGCATGTATAAAAGCAATTTATAAATCGTACGACTTTAAAAACAAATAGCTATGAAAAAATCAATTTTAGTTTTATTAGTATTAGCAGTTACAGGATGTACAGTTTTTGATAGAGTCTCTTCTGTAAAGAGAAAAGAACTGTTAGAAAAGTATTCAGTTAAAAATAATATAGTATATTACCAAAATCAACCGTTTGCAGAGCTACAAGCAATGACCTGGTCGTTAGATGGCGGTGAGTTAGTAAAGGAGATGAATTTTAAACTTCTAAACAAGCATGATATTACTCTTATTGGAGGGATGATTGATTATCTATCAGATAGACATCAAGGAGATGAAATAGAGGTAGAGTTTGCTGTAGAGCATGATAGCGAGCAATTTAAGTTGTAACTATGACACAACAAACAGCAGTAGATTGGTTAGTCAATAAGATTTATACGGTTATACCTAATGAGGAAAGAAATTTTCTTGAAGGTTTAAGAGAACAAGCAAAAGCAATAGAGAAGGAGCAGCAAAATGAAATTTATAGGCTTAAAGCCATAGTAGAATTCTACGAGGAAGGATGTGGATTAGAAGGATGTAAAGCAAAAGAACCTCACATACATTAAAAATAAATAAACGTGAAATTTATGCAGAACAATATTAGAACGAAACCTATAGCAGCTAATAAAAAAAGGTGTACCATAGTTTAACGTAGTAGGTTATGCAAAAATTAAAATACACACTAGAACGTCTCAGATGGATTAAAGCATTATTTAGTCCATTCGAACCATTCAGTATTAAATGGTATATGGGTAAGACTAAAGTAGGTACTCCATATTTCCTACCTCGTAAGTGGGTAAAGGCAACTCCTAAATTAGCTACTGAAGCAGCATTAAAAGAAATTAAGAGTGCAAAGGAATGGAATGAACGAAATCCAGATTCAACATTTAAACATAAGGTAAAACTATTTAGTGAGGTATACGATGAGAAAATGAAGTATCGCTTCCCGGTTCCACTTAAAGTCGGATTCGATTGGTGCGGTTTAGGCTACAAGACAAAATGGACATCAACTGATTTCAGATATGAATGGCCTCCTATATTTACGTTTGTATTCTTCGGATACCAAATAGCAGCAATTATTGGACATAAGCATGCTAGTCACTATTGGGAGTGTTGGCTGTACTATGAATATGCTACTGATAAAACTAAATCAAAACGTGAACGAGTAGAGCAATGTAGAAAGGAATTTAAGCAAACATGGACTTGGACTCATGACGGAATTGATGAAATTATAGATTATTATGAGTGTATACTTAAACCAAAATATCTGAAATGAGACAAGATAAAGAGAGGTTAATACTGAAAGAACTTATTGACAAAATGTTTGAAATATCAGGGTATTCTCTTAAATTTGAAGATGTTGAAGGTAGAACTGATAATTGGTTTCAGCGGTATACTATGACAGAAGCACAAAATGAAGAATGGCGTGAATGGGGTATTAAACTGTTAATGAAGAAAAAACGCTATAAGAAAAATTATGCAGATAGATCAATACGTATGCTAGATCTATACTGTGGATTAAAAATATCAGATTCAAAATATGACAGGCAAGAATCAAACGAAGCGTAGTTGGTTTGTGGTAATGAATTCACAACTAGAGTATTTCAGCGGAATGATGTACGGAGGCGAACTAGTATGGTGTAGCGATTATAATGAAGCTAAACCATTAGATGATGAACGTAAATTTAGTACGTTGCAGAGGATGTGTTATAATGATGAACTTATTTTAGATTACATTAATTAATACCCAGATATGAAACACGAAGTTTTATTTTTAAGTAACAAGAGAGCCTATGTGCTAGTAAACAACATCTGGTATGATACTCCTGCAGATTTTGCTCCTAAGCCAGGACAGAATTTTCTGATCGGACGGATTGAAGAAGTTTTAGATTATCGAACCTACCAGGAAAAGTATCCGGAGTCTAGAGATGAAATTTATCCTTATATCTCAGAAAAGACTATGTCTGGAGGGTATATTCGTAGAGTAATAGACGGAGCGGTAAAGTACGGCGTTAATCCTGAGACTCCAGTTCTAGGAACTAAATTAGAAACTGAATAAAATAACTAGGAGAGTGTAACTATTTATAATGGTATGAGTAACGCTCTATTAGTCCGTAAGGTAGTCGAACAGCTAGCAAAAGAACTTAAAAGCTCTAATATGCATCCTAGCGATGCAGACTGGTATATAGGATTCGGCGATGATGTTAATACAGCAAACGAATCTGCTGTAGAGCGAGATCCGAGATCAGGGGCAATAGTTAAAAATAATATGATAGGAGACTATGCTACTTTTCTGCAGCAATGGGATGCTGATAATGTAGGTTATGTAGAAGAAGAAGAAAGAGATAGCGGCGGTGGAATTGCTCGTATAGTAATGCAACAGATAACTCCAATCAAATAGTATGAAAAAGACCTTACTCAGTACTCTTCTTTTAGTAACTTTATTTTTTATTGGTTATGAAGGCTGTAAAAGAATTCAAGATCCGGATAAAGAATTTAAAGCTACTCTGGACAGTTTAAATAAAGTAAACGACTCTTTGCTTAACTTAAATGCTAAAGCTGATGCTACTATCGAGGAGTTTAGGTTTGCAGACAGTATTTTACTCTACCAGGTAGAGCATCAAAAAACCAAGATAATTACAGTTACGAAGTTTGTAGATTCATCTAAAGAGGCTATTGATACTTACTCAGAAGAGCAACTGATAAGCTCTTTTAATAAAAGGTATCCAGCTGATACTGTTACGAGCCCTTTACCTATTGCACAGCCAGTTTTAGTTTCTGCTGCTAAAGATCTAGTCGAATTAGACGGAACAAAGAAGGTACTTGTTATACAGGACAGTGTGATAAGTCTACAAGAAAATAGAATTGCTGCAAAAGATACTATCATTAGCGTCTATGCTTTTAAAGAGCAGAACTATATGAAAGTTATTGGTAACAAAGACCTAGAAATTAAGACTTGGAATACTCAATACAACATGCTTCAACTACAGAATAAAAAACTTAAGTTAAATTCTAAGCTTCATAAAATAGCTTCATATGTTGTTGTTGGAGGTTTAAGTTTTTTAATTCTTTCTAAGTAATATATACTTTACATCTCAATACCACAGTATACCGTCTAATATTTGATTATGACTAAGTTAATAATTGTTGATGAAATAACTTACGAAGTAACAGATGAAGGGAAGTATCAACGAGAAGAAGAGATGTTATTTGAAATTTACGAGAGAGAAAAGTATACTTACTCTGTAGGCATGTGGGACGACTTACTAGGAAAACCAGTAAGAAAGATCTGGAAAATAGTTGGTAAGCTGCAAAAAAGTTAGTACATTTACATTAAGCGATTAATTATGGTTACATTTCCTGAGCGTTTATACAAGTTTGGTAGAACTAATTCCGAAGATATTTTAGAGAGATTTGATAGTAAGGTTCACTACCTACGTAAATGGGCAAATGTCCCTCTATCTCAAGATTACGATGTAAAAGCACTATGGTCTACATGGGTTCTTAAAGAAGAAGCTAAGAAAGTAGAAGAATGGTTCCAGAATACCTACCCTAAGACTTTTCAGACTGAAACTAAGTACAACGGTATAAGAGAGTGTAGGGATTGGAAACCTAAAGACTCGTTTAAGTTCTATAACCTGCTAGAAGAGAAATATCCTAAAACTGCAGAGTATTGGCAGAAAATTGAAAAGCTTCAACAAGAGAAGACTCTTAAAAAGACTCATGATAAGATATATTTTGTAATGTTAACTAAAAAAACAAACCGGTAATTATGGCAGATCAGAAGTTTTCGCAGTACGCGGTGGTTGTGTTTACAGACCTAGCTCAAGTAGTTAGTGAGGTAAATGCTCTTATTGCTAGAGGTTGGGTTCCCGTCGGAGGTATCCAAGTATCAGCTCAAGG
>Ga0222714_10001248_pt1 | contig 28738 bp, 24 predicted proteins | sample C33_3DmetaG_FD_165048 | JGI IMG/M metagenome (GOLD analysis project Ga0222714, IMG submission 165048) | Estuarine water microbial communities from San Francisco Bay, California, United States - C33_3D | ecosystem: Environmental > Aquatic > Marine > Unclassified | place: USA: California... | reverse complement strand
TTTTAATCAAACTGCAATAGGTTGGGACGCAACTTGTACAGCAAATAATCAAGTAACATTAGGCGGTTCTGGTGTTACACAACTAAGGTGTAATTCAGCAGTTATTGCTACAGTGTCAGATAGAAGAGACAAGAAAAATATAGAAGATTGTGCTTATGGTGAAGAATTTTTAAATAAAATAAAACCAAGGAAATTTACTTGGGATAGACGTATTTTAAAACCTGGCGATAAAAACTTTTCAAAAAATGGTAAAGATGAATTGGGTTTTATAGCACAAGAATTTCAGGAAGCAATGGAAGGAGAAAATAAGGAATTATTAAATTTAGTATCAGAAAATGACCCTGAAAGACTTGAAATTCAAGCAGGGAATTTATTACCTATTATGGTTAAAGCAATTCAAGAAATGAGCAATAAATTTGAAAAAATGAGCAATAAAATAAAAGAACTTGAATCTGAAATTAAAATTTTAAAGAATAATTGGGTTTAAAAAAAACATAAAAATAATATTTTCTTTTTATATATTATAAAATATGGCAGAAAGTTTACATTTGGCAAGTGGAGGAAAAATATTAGATACAAATAGTAATGAACTTTTAGAATTTGCACAAACAGCTGATGCACAAAATCATATAAAAATAACAAATAAAGGAACTGGTAGCAATCCAGTAATAGAAGCAGTAGGAAGTGATGATACAAATGTTGGTTTAAATCTTGTGGGTAAAGGTGCTGGATCATTGACATTTAATACAAATTTATTTACTGTATCTTCAAGTGGTGATACAGTTATAGCAGGTACACTTAATGTTACAGGTGCTACAACTTTGGCTGGAGCTTCATTAATAAATGCAGAAGCTTCATATAACTTATTAAGCCTTACACAAACACTTAATGACACTACAGCATATGGTAACACTGAAACATACACAATGGTTAATCTCAATTTAACAGAAACAGATGCTAGTGGTTGGCTATATAAAAATTTTATTGATTTACAAAATGGAGGAACATCAAAATTTCTTGTTGATACAAGTGGTAATACAACTATTACAGGTACATTAGATGTTACAGGTGTTACAACATTGACTGGGGCTTTAGCAGCAATTGGTGGTATACAAGTTACTTCAAATACTGATACAGCACTTAGTGTTACTGGTATTGCAGATATTTATGGTGCTACATTAATCAGTTATTATGGTAATTTGAGTTCTGCATTACAAGTTTATTCAAATACTGCTACAGCACTTAGTGTTATTGGTATTGCAGATATTTATGGTGCTACAAATATTACAGGTGATACTAGTATTACAGGTGCTACATCAATCAGTTATAATGGTAATTTGAGTGCTGCATTACAAGTTACTTCAAATACTTATACAGCACTTAGTGTTATTGGTACAACTAAATTTGGAGGTTATACATATACATGGCCTGCAGAAGGTTCAGGTTCTGGAAATGAATTTCTGAAAATATCTACTGTTGATAATAATTCACATACTATTACTTTAGATTGGGATACTGGAGGTGGTGTTACAACATTAGATGATTTAACAGATGTTGTTACATCAAATGGTGTAATTGATTTTTATAATTCCATTTTTATCAGCACAAATAATGCTGGAGATACCTTAAGTAATGTAACAACCGGATCTAGTAATAATATTATAATAGGTCAAGGTGGTGTAAATACTACATCATATGCTTTAACAACAGGAAGTAATAATATTGTTTTAGGTAATTATGCTTTTACATCTGCAACAACCGCGGGCGATAATGTTGTTTTAGGTGTTACAGCAGGATCATCAATAACAACAGGAACAAATAATACACTTGTTGGTAAATCTTCTGGTACACAAATATTTATTGTTTCACAAGAAACAGGAACACTTGATGCTAATGGAAATAGTACAACAGTATTTACTCTTGAAAGTACACAAAGTGGTGTTGATGATTATTACAATGGTCTAACAATAACATTTACTTCGGGTTCTAATGATGGAGAAACAAGAACAATAAGTGATTATGTTGGTGGGTCATCACAAACAGTTACTGTTAGTTCATCATTTGCATTTATTCCAACTTCAGGAGATACATACCAAATTAATTATGGTAATCTTGATGCGAATGGAAATAGTACAACAGTATTTACTCTTGAATCAGATAAAAGCTCAACAGATGATTTTTACAATGGTTGTTCTATAACATTTACTTCGGGTACTAATAATGGAGAAACACAAACAATAAGTGATTATGTTGGGTCATCACGAACAGTTACTGTTAGTTCAGCATTTTCAGCCAATCCAACTTTAGTAGATACATATTATATTAAATCTGCCGCTTTATCAACCGGAGATTATAATACATTAATAGGTAGTAATACTTATTGTACGGCTGCTGGAGATAACCAAACATCTCTTGGATACCAAGCAGGTTGTACAGCTGCTAATCAAGTTACATTAGGTAATTCAAGTATTACTGCGCTTAGATGTGCTGATACAACAATTGCTTCACTTTCTGATGCTAGAGATAAGACAAATGTTAGTGATTCTACATATGGTATTAACTTTATAAACTCATTAAGACCTGTTCAATATACTTGGGATAGAAGAAATTTACAACCAGGTGATTCAACAAGTGTATTAAATGGTAAAACAAGAGTAGGTTTCTTGGCACAAGAATTACAAGATGCTATGCCTAATGGTGAAAATGATGTACTTGATTTAGTTTATGAAGTTGACCCAAATAGATTAGAAGCAAAATATGGTAACTTAATACCAATATTAACAAAGGCAATTCAAGATTTATCTGCTGCCAATGAAGCACTTATTGCAAGAGTAACAGCATTAGAAAATGCCTAAATTTTATATTATATTAATAAAAATAATAAAATCATTATTAGTCTAAAAGGTTTTATAATATAATTAATATTTAAAAAAAAAACTTATGTTAGAAAAAATTATAATTCCAATTTAAGAAATCAAGGAAAAATGTATGAAAAAATAACATACCTGATCCAACCAATGCCATTATTTTATATTTACTATTATCATTTATTCTAAATAATTTATACAATATGGCTAATGCGCTCATTGCTACAATAAATAATATTAAAATTACTGATATTTTAGTTAATACATCTTTTTTATTTAAATATTTTATTGACAAAGGCATCCATAACATAGATGCTATTATTAATATAATTTGGTATTTTAATATTTCATTTACTATTTTTTTATCTAATTTATCACTTTTAAAACCTAAATAATATATTGTAAATAAATAAGTTATTCCTGTAATAATCATAGATACTATTGTTAATTTTCTATGAAGTCCTTTAATATTCCCCCAAAGTTTTTCTAAAACACCACTATTTTTGGAGCCAATATAAAAATAAGAAAAAAGTAATATTGTTCCTAATACAACATTGCTATACAATACTAATTGGTTCATATATAATTATTTTATATTATTTTATTATGAATATACAAAATAATAATACAATAAATAATTATAATTATTCGCAAAGGATTAGTCATAATCCTAGTTTGCAAAGGATTATTCATAATCCTAGTTTGCAAAGGATTAGTCATAATCATAGTAATCAAAATAGAATTAATCTTATAAGAAATAACTATTATAATATTTTAAATAATAAAACATCATATGAAAATAAACAAACTAAAAATATAATTGATTTACCTAAACCAATATTAACAAACATTATTAGTTACTTAACTAATACAAATGATTACAACAATCTTAGAATAACAAATAAATTTTTTTATTCATTGTTAGATGTTATTAAAAAATTTAATAATAATATATGTATACAAGAAATAGAATATAACGACTATAAATATAATAATAAGTGTTTTTATTTAAATAGACAATTAAAAATAGAAAATAATTATTTTTTAAATATGTCAAATAAAATTATAAAACATGGAAGAGAAACACAATATTTTATTAATGGAAAAATAAAAAGGATAAGTAATTTTAAAAATGGAAGAAAAGATGGTTTAGAACAATTTTTTTTCGATAATAAAATAGTATTTAAACAAGTTTATTATAAAAATGGTGTAAAAAAGGAAAATGAAATAATAAATAATAAAAATGGTAGTTGTAATTTTATAATAAGTCATAATTATATTTACCAGAATATTAAAAAATTTAAAAAGAATGAACTATCATTTGATATTATTGTAAAAAATAATAATTTTCATGGTGATTGTAAATATTATTCATATGGTACATTAAGAAAAATAACTCCTTTTTACAATGGATTACTACATGGTATATATAAAAATTATGAATTACATGGATTAACAACTATATTTACCTATGAAAACAATAAGAAAAATGGTATATTTGTAAAAACAAATTACTTGAATGATTTTAAAATCTTTGGTAATTTTGAAAATGATAAACTACATGGACTTGTTATAATGTTTACAAATAATAGAATGAGTAAAACAATTAATTTCGACGAAGGAAATATAAATGGTAAATATATTGAATATGGAGAAAATAAAAAGGAATATGAATTTAAGGATAGTTTTTTAAATGGATATATTAATGAATATTCATATAGTAATTCACTAAAATACAAAATAAAATATATAAATGATAATTTTGCAAATATATTTAAAACATATAATATTATTGGTAAATTAGATAAGGAATATTTATTTATGGATGATGATTATGTTGTAAAAAAATATGAAGATAATAATTTGTTATATACTTTATACAAAATAAATAACTCTTATTTCATTGTATTAAATAATTCAGTTTCTAATGAGAGTTCAAAAATAAAAATATATGATTTATAAAAAAAATCACATTTATTTCGATTTTTTTACAAATAAATATTTTTGTATTTATTAGTATTTTGTTCTTCTTCTTAAACAACATAAATGTTGTTATCACTTACATTTTGGTTGTTATTACTTACATTTTGGTTGTTATCACTTACATTTTCATTGTTATTACTTATATTTTGATTATTAAGAATATTTTGTCTTCTATTATAATGTTGATTTCTATAATCTATGTCACTAAATGTATCGTAATCTGGTGTTTGATTACTTTGAATTTGATTACTTTGGATTTGATTACTTTGGCTTTTTCCCATAAAAATAATTTTCAATGTAAGCAAAGTCCATATAATTATTTGTATAATATAATTTGATAAACAAAATTTGTAGAGCTTAGTACTTCTAAAACCATGTTCATAAATACAATTCTTACCCCATAATTCTATACTTCCAAATATTATAAGTATAAGTTCTATCAAAAATAATATATAAAATATTTTTGAATAATCAAACAAAGAATCAAGTTTTCTCAACATTAATTTATCTGTAAATCCAAACAATGATAATAACCCATAAATCCATACTTTTGAATTACAATCATCATATAATTCCCTTATCAAAAATGATTCATCTATTAAAATATAAATACCTGAAATAAAATAGGCAATAATAGACAAAATAAATACCCATTTACTAATATTTAAACATATTTCAATTCTTCTTACATATTCATTAATTCCAACACTATAGTTATCTGTCATAATTCCAAATAGTTATTTAAAAATCTTAATTTTAAAATTAAATTATATATATTGTAGATTTTAAGTGGTCCTAAAAAATCTATTTTATAATTAATTTAAAGAAGATAGGTGTTAATTTAGTAAATACTATTATCGAGTAAAATGACTCTTATTGATGATTACCTAGATGAACAAATAAAATACGAAAAAAAATATGGAAAATACACAATAGTTTTGATGCAAGTAGGTCATTTTTATGAAGCATATGGTGTAGACAATGAAAAAGAAAATACAAATAGTGAAAATATGGCACTTTTAGCAGATATTATGAATATTCAAATGACAAGAAAAAATAAATCCATTAGTGAAAATAGCAGGGGGAATCCTCTTATGATTGGTGTAAATATTTATTCAATTGACAAATATATTCAAATACTTTTGAATGCAAATTACACAATTGTATTAATTAGTCAAACAAGTGACCCACCTTATGTTAAAAGAGAAGTAACAAATATTTATAGTCCCGGTACAAATATTGAATATTCTATTAAAGGAAATACAAATAATTTGGTGAGTGTTTATTTGGAACAAATCAAACAACATGATGGAAATGATATTTTATTTATTGGTGCTTCAACAGTAGATTTGTCAATTGGAAAAAATACTGTATTTGAAATCCATTCTAAGTTAAATGATAAAAACTATGCTTTGGATGAGTTGTTTAGATTTATTCAAGTATATGATCCAAAAGAACTAATTGTTATTAAAAAGAATTTTAATATGTCAAATGATAAAATATCAAATTATCTAGAATTAAACAATCGTATTGTGCATCATAAATCAATTGATGATATAAAAAGCAATTATTTTTCTATAAACTATCAAAAACAATTCCTTGAAAGAATCTTTAAGAATCATGGTTTACTATCTGTAATCGAATATTTGGATTTGGAGACAAAACATTTTGGATTGATTAGTTATATTTTCTTGTTAGATTTTGCATATGAACATAACCCAAAAATCATAGAAAAAATAGACAAACCAGAAATTTGGGATAATGAAAAATATTTAATTTTGGCAAACAATACAATCAATCAATTAAACTTAGTTGATCATCATACACAAAATATTACATCTAAATATAGTTCACTTTTTGCGGTTATTAACTCAACTAGTACAAACATTGGCAAACGGTATTTGCGGGATAATTTACTGAATCCAATTATTGATTCAAAACGTCTTCAAAATAGATATAATATTATTGAAAGTTTGACAAATCTTGATGATTTAAATGAACCATTATATAAAACATATGAAGGATATTTAACTAAGATTATTGATATTGAAAAACTCCATCGTAAATTATCACTAAATCTACTTCAACCCGCGCATTTTTCGTCATTGGATATTTCCTATGAAAATATATTTAAAATTCTTGAAATAGAAAATAATGTTGTAAATCATCTTAAACCAACTGAAGAAGACTTGTGTAAATTTCGCGAATTTATAGATGAATATAGGAGTCATTTTGATTTATCAGAAATCGTAAAATACCATTTGGATAAAATCAGTAATTCATTTTTCAAGAGAAATGTATGTGAAAAAATAGATAATATGCAAAATAACATTGAAAAATCAAATAATATTTTTAATATTATAATTAATGAATTGTCTAAATATGTTGATGAAAATAGTAAGGGTAAGGCTTTAATTAAATTGGATTACACAGAACGTGATGGATATTATTTAGTTTTGACTTCAAAACGTGCTAAATCATTGAAGGATAATTTGGATAAAAAGAAAATTAAGATTAAATTATATGATGAGGTTTTGGACACAAAATGTTTTACATTTAAAAACCACGCAAAATCAGTATGTAAAATAGAATGTGATTATTTGAAAAATTTATCAAGAACATTAGTTAAATCTAATGACAAAATCCATGATTTATGTAGGAGTAAATTTCTTCAATTATGCGAAGTATATGAAAATAAATATGGGAAGTATTTGAAATCAATTACTAAGTTTATTGGGGAAATTGACATGTTTAATAGTATAGCAAAGGTGTCATGTAAGTATGGATATACTAAGCCAATTATAGATGAAAGTAGTGAAAAGAGTTATATTGATTTTGAGGAAATACGGCATCCAATTATTGAGAGAATTAATAATGATATTAATTATGTTACAAATGATATTAAATTAGGAGAAGATAAATATGGATTGTTGTTGTTTGGTACTAATGCTTCGGGTAAAAGTAGTTTGATGAAGGCCGTTGGATTAAATGTTATTATGGCACAAAGTGGGTTTTTTGTTAGTGCGAAGAAATTTAAATTTAAACCATTCAAAAATATTTTTACTAGGATTAATAATAATGATAATATTTTCAAGGGTGAGTCATCATTTGCTGTTGAAATGAGTGAATTACGTTCTATTCTAAAAAGAACATGTAGTAATAGTATTGTATTAGGAGATGAGTTATGTTCTGGAACAGAGAGTATATCGGCATTATCGATTTTCTCATCAAGTGTTGTAAAATTAAATGAAAAGAAGACTACCTTTATTTTTGCCACACATTTACATGAATTATGTAAAATTAAACAAGTTACAAGTCTTGATACAATTAGATTTGCTCATTTGAAGGTTGTTTTTGACGAAGAAACTGGAGATCTAATTTATGATCGAAAGTTACAAGATGGAAATGGTCATGCTATTTATGGTTTGGAGGTGTGTAAGGCTATGGATATGGATAGTGATTTCTTAAAATTATCGGAATCAATAAGGAAGGATTTATTGGGTGAAAAACAGCAAATATTGGAACCAAAACAGTCCAAATATAATGCAGATGTTTATATTCACAATTGTTTAGTATGTAATGCAGACGCTGAAGATGTCCACCATATTAAGTTCCAAAGTTGTGCGAATGAAAACAAGATTATTGATGATTTTTTGACTAAAGATGCGAAATCAAATTTGGTTCCATTGTGTAAAAAATGTCATAACGAGGTACATAATGGCAATTTAGAAATACATGGTTATAAACAAACTAGTAGTGGTATTAAATTAGATTTTAATTATTTAGAAAAGGAAAAATATGACGCAAAAAAACTAAAGAAAAAAAAATATGATAATCAACAAATATCAACTATAAGAAATGTTTATAGTAGCAATAAATCTTCTAAAAAAGATATGTGTTTATTTTTGGAAAAAAACCACAATATAAAAATATCTGTAAGCACATTTAATAAGATTATTAATAATGAATATTAAATATTAAATGTATGTAAATTATATATGAATTCCCAGAAATTATTTAATACAAATACAAATACAAATGTTAATACTTTATTAAAAAAAAAAAATAAATCTCCTAAATCAAAAAGTATTAGACCAAGAACTAAAAGTTTAACATTAACTAGAAGAACACCTAATAGAACATTGAAAAGAAGAAAAACAATGAATAAATCATTATCATTATCATTATCTGAAACAAATGAAAACAATACTATTCCAACAAATAGAGAAAATAATTTAGAAATAAGAAGGCACTTTTTTAAAAAATTAAGATTAACCGAAAAAAACCACTTTAATTATATTTATACATTACTTCAAATTATTTCAATATTCCAAGATAAAATTACTAAAATATGTTATGAAAAAAATATTGAAATTGGTGGTAATAAATATAAAGTTGTACCACATCACAATAATAAATTTATAGTTTTTGGTGGAGCTTTATTTTTTATGATTTACTATGAAGCCAAAAAAATGGATTTATTAAAAGATATTTCAATAGATTTAATAAATGAATTTTTGGGCTATTACACAACAGATATCGATGTAATTTTTGATTTTGAATTGTATGAATTAAATGAAAATAATGATGTAACTAACGTATTAGATTTTTATGAATTAGATGAAGAAACATTTTTAAAGATAGTTCCTGAAATTAATGCTTTATTAAAAGAAGGATATATGAATATTTATAATGATTTATTTAAAAACCATAAATCATTACTTGGAAAAATTAAATTAATATTAAATGCTAAATCTAAAAAATATCAAAAAACTTTAAAAAATTCAAATAAATCAAATAATTCAACTAATATATTAGATATTTCATTTAAAGACTTAGAAGAACAAATAAAAGATGATGCTGAATTATTAAGAGTAAATATAGAAACCTGTGCAAACAAATTTTATTGCGATCATATATTTGATATATTAAATTTTCATAATTTTAAAAATAAGAACATCAAAGGTAACTTAGTATCTTTTTCATCATTTAAAAATGAATTCTTATGTGAAAACTTATTTTTAGTAGCAAGAGAAAATGTTGATAGAATTGTACAAGAAATAAGTGGTACAACACAAGAAATAAATGAACAATTAATTCAAAAAGTTGCCAGTCTAGGAAGCATAAAATATAGGCAAGGGTATTTGCGTGTTAAATTATGTTTTGAAATATTGAAAAATTTAGATGAATCCTCTGAATTATTTAAGGTATTCAATTTGTTACCAGGATATATTATATCAGAATTAAAAATATTAAAAGGTAGATTAAGAAAGTTACCAATAAATAAGTTATTTAATGTAAATGATATAGAAATGTTAATTAAAGAAACCTATTTTACAGCTGAAGCAAAAACACAAAAACTATTCTTAAAACCTGCTAAGAAAGAACATGTTTTATTAGCCTATGAAAAATTGCTAGAATTTTGGAATATTTTGAATGATTATGTATCTAAATTGTAATACTTTAGATTTTTATTTATATTTATAATTTTATTTATAATTATATTTATAATTATTAAAAATTATAAAAATTGATTTTACAATTAAATTACATATTTATTAAACAAAACATTCTAATTTTAATTAAATAATATGATTATTAAAGACAAAATTTGGTTTGCAACACAAGTTGACAAGGATTTTAAAACTGGAGAAGATGTAAATGGAGTTAGACTTTATTGTGATGATTTTGATGAAGAATATAAAGTGATAACAGGATATTTTTATGATGGAAATGTATTGAAGGTCAAGGATTCGGAACAAAATATAATTATTCTTATTAATGAACCAGATAATAAAAAGTTTGAAAATACAATTCATAGGGATTGGGTAAATTGGGAATATAGTGATAATGATAAAAATGATTATGAACCATTGGCATATGACTCGCTACTTTCTTTGGCAATTGATTTGGGTACATATGAAATTCCCGAAGAACAATATTATGATATTCCACTTTATTATAAATCTTCTATTTTGCTATAATCAATAAATTTAAATAATTAAATAATTAAATAATTAAATAATTAAATAATTAAATAATTAATGACAAAATTTTTTTATATTTTTTTATTTTTATATTTTTAATTTTATTGACGTTTAAATTAGTAAATTAAATTATTTTATTAATTTAAATAATTTATCATTATGTTTGATCCTTCTATGTTAGGAGCAATGGGAGAAATGATGAAAAACCCAGAAATGTTAAAACAAATGGAAGAAATGATGAAGAATCCAGAAATTATGAATAATGCTATGAAAATGATGAATGATCCAAGTATGGCAAATTTATTTGGAGGAAATATGGGATTTCAAAATAATCAAGAAAATAATGATGAAGAATCTGATTCATCATCTGATGTTGAAGAAACGAGATTTGGAGTTGAAGATAAGGTTAGATTAATAAATTTAAAATCAGAAAGTTATAATGAAAAAGAAGCAACTATAAGGTCATATAATTCTACAAATAATAGATATAATGTTCATGTAACAGAATTAGATAAGGTAATTTCTGTAAAAGAAGAAAATATCGAAAGTAATGATGAAGTTGTTGTAGAAGTTAACTAAATAGTAAAAGATAAAAGTAAAAGTAAAAGTAAAAGGTATTTTATTTCAATGGTATTTTATTTCAATAGTATTTTATTTCAATGGTATTTTATTTCAATAGTATTTTATTTAATTATTTACTTATTATATATGAGTAATACTTTACTTAATCAAAAAAAAAATATTGGTAATATAAATTATGATTTACAAGCTCAAATACCGAATCCTAATCCTAGAATAGCATTAGGTTCAAGAAACACTAATCCAAAAAAAAGTAGAAGAAAAAGAGAATCTAAAAGACCTGGTGCAAAAAGAAGTAAAAAAATTCAATCAAAATGGAGCATGATAAAAAATAAATTATCAAATATAGCAAGTTTAAAAAAGGAAACAAGTAATAGAAAGTCTTATTTAAATCTTATTGAAAATAGAAATACAAGACAATATAGAAAAATGAAACGAGAAATGTTATCTGACTTAAAAATAGATATAACAAAAAAGTATTTTTTAGATTTCAAATTTGATGACGTAAAACTTTTATCAAGACCAGATGATTCTGCATCAAATTCTATTGTATATTTATTAAGAAGTGGCAATAAGCAATATATATTAAAAATAACAGGAATGAAAGCTATAAAAGGAAAATTAAGTCCACCAGATACTGAAAGAAGGATTTATTCTATAATGAGTTTATTAGTTGAAAAAAATATAACACCACATGTTTTTACCTTAACGGAATCAGCTAATAAAGAAATAAAAATGGAAAATATTAATAGTGATTTTGCACTTGAATTAAATATAATATTTAGATCAAGTAAAATAAAATATGTTTATCCAATGATAACAGAAACCTCAGATTATACTAAAGATATAATTACATTATATGATTTTATGAAAAAAGAAATGATAATGTTAAGTAGTAAAAGAATGAAACTTATTTTCCAAGTATTGCTTTTTCAATTAATATATACATTACATGTATTTAATTTGGTTGGTTTAAAACATAATGACTTACATTTAAAAAATATATTTGTACAAATAAATAGTAAAAATATGATAACATATTCACAAGATAACTATTGTAATAAATATGTAATTGGTAGAAATGAATATTTGATTCCTAATATTGGTATAGACATAAGAATATTTGATTTTGATAGAACGTGTAAATTAAATAATGGAGTATTGCCTGAATTTGGTGAAATTGAATCTACATATTTAAAAGAATTATATAAGTTACATATAAATTGTAATAATAATCCAAGTTTTGATACATTTAAGGTGTTAGGTGAATTGCATAAAATAGCATCTAAAAAATATCAACTAAAAATATTAGAATTTATTATTTCCAATTTTTTTACATCAAATGGATTAAATTTATTAATTAATGACTATTATTATGACCAAACAACCAATGTATTATATAGAGACTTAATATACAAAGGTCACAAATACTATTTGATGGATAGACCATTGCCAGATAGTTTGATGGATAGTACTGAAAATATATGTAAATCGTTGGGAGAAATATTAAGTAAAACTATTGATTTATCAAAAACAGAAGTATTCCAAGAATTTTCAACTAATTTTATTTAAATTATAATCAATCTTTTCTATTTTTTAATTTAATTATTATAAATATATTTATCATAAATCTATTAATCATATTATGATTAATTTTCTTTAATGTTGATTAATAATGAGTTTTTATTATATTATATTTTTAATGAAGAAGATAATTAATATAGTAAGTACAAATTCAAATATGTTGGTAAATAATACTTGTCAAAGACTAGTAAATAATACTTGTCAAAGACTAGTAAATAATACTTGTCAAAGACTAGTAAATAAGACTAATACTAATCAAACATTTGTAAATAATAATATTTTCAAATATAGAGGTAAATGTAGAAGAATACATAAACAAAATAAGAATTATATTGGGTTAGTAAATGACCATCATGTTATACCAAAATCGTTAAAAAATCATAATTTATTAAAACAAACAAACTTTTGTGTAAATCAAAACTATAATTTATATATAATGCCTAATAGTTTTGCTGCGGCTAGATACTTAAATTTGCGAAATGATATAATGATACACCAAGGAAGCCATAATAAATATAACATATATGTTAGAAAGGAATTAAATAAAATTAATGAAATGAATACATTAGATGAAAAAAACTATTATTTATGGTTGTTTCTAAACTTTCTCAAAAAAAATTTAAAATATAATGAAGATAATATCCCTTGGAATTAAATTAAATTCTTTTGGTTTAATCATAAAAACAGAATGTTTAATAATAAAAACAGAATGTTTAATCATAAAAATTTGGAGGAGAGTAAATGTGTAAAGAATATGAGTTTTCATTTCCGTTAATAATTTTATGACAATATAAATCATCATGAATATAACTTGTATCACCTTCAATATATTTATTAACTCTAAGCTTCTCTTTTGATTTTGTTTCATATATTTCTTCAAGTAATTCTCCTTCTAATATTCTCATAATACAACCATTAAAAGGATGATTATGTATTTTAGTTTCAATATTTTTATCCCATGATATTAAAATTATCTCGAATTTATTATCTCTAAAAATTACTGTTTTATTATAAGTATTTGGTATAATTTTTTTATATTGTTCCCAATGATATTTTTTTAAATATAATTTTTGTACATTTGATACTAACCCAACAATATTAGATTTATTATGAAATTGTAATGTTTTAATAAGATTAGTTATCATTTAATATTATTACAATTTTTTTTTATATTTACATAATCAATTAATTATTAAGTGATTTATTAAGTGAATTATTAATCAATTATTCAATGAATGAATTAATGAATAAATTAATTTTTACAGCTATATTTTTTATTACTTACTTTATCAATAATTACATCAAATCTATCCATATCCTTTTTATATTTCAAAACTTGAATAGGGTAGTAAACATTATTGTGTTTATATTTCAATACTTTTTTTCCAACTAGTTTATTTAATTTAGATTCGTTTAATTTGAATTCTAACTTTTTATTACTATTTTTACTTTCATTTGTTTTATCATAATATGTTTTTAAGTTGTTTATATCTTTATTTGTAAGTTTACATACTTTGTATAAACCATTTTTATTTTTAGTACAAGATAATACTTTACAAATTTTATAATAGCATCCAGTACAACAATATTTTACATGTAATCCCTTACATAATGGTTGTGGCAATAAACTCCAATAACGAGCCTTTGAACTATATAAATTTGCACAAAATGGTTGCTTGTCTGGATAAGCTATAAAATTTTGGATAGCATTATCATATGATGTATATTTTTTCATTTTAGAGTTTAGGCTATCAAAATGTTCTATATTTGATTTATTTTTATTTAAATCCATATTTTTTTTTATGGATAATTCTAAAATCAAATAAAAAGATATTAGTATTATTACTAATAGTGTTAGTTTAAAAAACATATAATATAAGAATATATTAATTTTTAGTTAAAAATTGTAATATTTTATTTAGAAGAGCATTTATAGTTGGTAATTTCCCATTACTCCTTCTAAAATTATTTATAATTTCCCTAAATTTAATTGGGTCTTCTAAATACAAGTCTATAATTTTATTGTTCATATAACTTTTCTTTGATACATTATTACTATGATGCATTTTCCCTGCCGCCTTCTTTATAATTTCTCTAATATATTTTATTGCTTCTTTTGAATTATTAGGAAGTGGATGATCTAAAATTTCACGTACTAACATATAATTAGCACTCCATGTTCTAAACATTTTTACAGTAAGATTTTTATTATATTTTTTGAGGAAATCATTAATGTGTTTTTCGGTTATTCTAAATATTTGTCCTTTATTATCTTTATAACTAAAAATATATTCAAAATCAAATTGGCAAAGCTTATCCATTATTTTTATAACATCTTTATTATCTATTTTACTTTGATTTAGAACACCCTTTTTACCAATAAATTGGATTTTTAAATAATTTTTTAAGAATTCAAAATGTTGTTTATTAAGTGTTGTTACACCATATGAGTTATATAATTTTTTATATTTTTCATTCCCTACTCTAAAATTACATCTATCAATAAAAAATAATATAAGAGAAATTAAACATTCTTTATTTTGAATTTTAGAATTATCAGATGAACATTGTTTAATATTACTCAAAATATCTTTTCTTATTCTCTTAATTTTCTTTCCAAATATAATTAAATCTTCGAACTTTATTTCTGATTGTTGTTCAATATATTCTTTATTATAAATATATTGTGGTCTATCTTTACTATCAATACCTATGGCTTGAACTTTATTATCTATATTACTAGATATTTCAACACTTTTATATGCTGTTGGAATCTTTAAACTTTTTATATGTTTTAAAATATTTAAATTCTTAATTTTCTTCTTTGATCTTTTATTTATATAATAAAAATTACCACTAGAATTTGTTTTTCTAATAATATCCATTAAAATAATAAAATATATTAAATATTTCTAATTAATAATTTCAAATATCACATTATTTTTTTAACCATGATTTTTCACCACTTGGACTTGGTTTTAAAACTTTTCCCTTTCTTGGTGAAAAATTTGTGTTTTTTAATGTAAACCCTGCACATTCTTTACCTAATGCTATACATCTTCTTTTTATTTCATCCATATCTTTAACTTTACCTTTGCCAAATGTTTTTGTATAGTCTTTTAGTAAACCAGCTAAATACATATTATCATGTGGACCATCAAACACAACATTTTTAGTTTTATTTTCTAATTTTTTTTTTGATAAAATTTTTGGTTTAGTAATAATTTGAATTGGTTTATTATTATTTGAATTACTATTTACAATTACACTATTCTTCTTAGTAAATTGTATTGGTTTATTATTATTTGAATTACTATTCACAATTACACTATTCTTCTTAGTAAATTGTATTGGTTTATTATTATTTGAATTATTACTATTAACACTTATAACACTAACTTTTTTTGTTTTATTTTTAACAACAAATTTTACTTTATGTGTTTTTGCTTTTGGTGGAGTTGGTGTTGGAGTTTTTGCTTTTGGTGGAGTTGGTGTTGGAGTTTTTGCTTTTGGTGGAGTTGGTGTTGGAGTTTTTGCTTTTGGTGGAGTTGGTGTTGGAGTTTTTGCCTTCTTTTTTCTAATTATAAATTGATATGGTATTGTCCATATTGTATTACTATTATCAGCAATTTTACATTTTACTTTATTTTTTAATTTACTAAAAACAAAACATTTCTGAGGGACACTATTTTGATTATTAAAATATATTTCATCACCAATTTTTAAAGTTTTTTTATATTCATTAAACTCTTTTTCGTTTTTTAAAAAGAATTCAAAAATTGGATCATCAATTAATTGTGTTGAATCGTGCTTTAATAAGTCGTGTAAATATTTAGTATGACCAAATTTTTTATTTACTATAGTCATAAAAACACTACTATGACCATTCTTTGGTTTAGTATCTCCTTTAAATAAATGTTTACTATCAGCTTCATTATAAAATTCTCTAAAATATGTATTACTATGACCAAATTGATAACAAAAACATCCAATAAGACCATGGATAAATTCATGTTCAAAAGTTATAAGCATACATTTTAATAAATTATTGCATTCTAATCCTGAATTTACACGCACTTTAATTTTTCTATTACTCAAAGCATTTTTGAATACTTTTGAAGATAACTTAATTTCCATATGTTTACATCTTTTTTTATAATAACACATTCCAGCAACCTTTGAGCACCTATTATTAAAACAAACACTTATAACACATCCATGTTTTTCAAATAATTTTCTAATATTATTATCAAAAAACAATTCATCATACATAGTTATCATACTCTCTAATACTTTTGGTGTCATAATTCTTTCAAAATTATCTAATTTTATTTCAGTTTTAACCATAGTATTTAATCTTTCAATAATTTCATTACGTTTTCTATTAATTTCATCAATAGATAATTTAGGTCCTGTTGCCAAAACATGACATGTTTTATCAAAATCTAATTGTAAATAATCCATTTATTATATAATAACCCTAGAAAATATTAAATTATATAAACAATAAACAATAGAAAATAATAAAATATTAAATATAATTCCAATAATAAGTAAATAAATATAAATTTATTATCATTTAAAGATTGGTTTATTATTTTTTTTATTAAAAATGTCTAAAAAATGCACTTATATCAGTTTTTGATAAAAGTGGAATTGTTGATTTAGCAAAATATTTGTCATCTATTAATTATAATATTTTATCAACAGGTGGAACAGCCAAACTACTAAAAGAAAATAATATAAATGTAACTAATATTTCAGATTACACTGGTTTCCCAGAAATTTTAAATGGAAGAGTTAAAATATTACATCCGAAGATTTATGGTGGATTATTAAACATAAGAGATAACCACGCACATAATTCTCAATGTAGTGAATTAAATATTGATAATATAGATGTTGTTGTTGTCAATCTTTATCCATTTTCTGATGTTGTTAGTTCTAATCCAAATGATGTCCAAAGGTGTATAGAAAACATTGATATTGGTGGAGTTTCATTATTAAGAGCATCGGCTAAAAATTATAATGATGTTGTTATTTTAAGTTCTCCATCACAATACCAAAATTTTATCGAAAATAATTTTAATAATAAATCATTAGCATTAGATGCTTTTAAAGTAACTTCAACATACGATTCATTAATAAGTAATTGGTTAAGTGATGGAAACTATATAACACAAAATTATAATAGTATTAATACATTAAAATATGGTTGTAATCCTTATCAAAATAATGCAAGATTGCTTAGTAATATAACATCAGATATTCCATTTAAAATTTTAAATGGGACACCTGGTTATATTAATATATTGGATGCGCTTAACGCTTGGGCGCTTGTATTTGAATTAAAATTATCATTAAATTTAGAGGCGGCTGCTTCATTTAAACACACAAGTCCTGCTGGAGTTGCTATTTATAGAGAATTAAATTCTTCTGAATTACCTTCTTTAAGTAGTAATGCTAATTTATCCAATATAGCTCAAACGTACTTAAGAGCGCGTAATTGTGATCCAAAATCGTCATTTGGTGATTTTATTTCTGTAAACACAAATGTGGATATAACATTAGCTGAAGTAATTAAACCATTAGTAACTGATGGAATTATTGCTCCTTCATATGATGATGATGCTTTAGAATTATTGAAACAAAAGAAAAAAGGATGCTTTATTATTTTGGAAGGTAACCAGAACATATTAAATGACAATATTGAATATAGGCAATTTAAAAATTGTGTATTATCCCAGAATTCAAATGTTAGAATAATTGATAGTAGTGATTTGACTAATATTGTTACTGAAAACAAAAATATAACCAGTTCTGAAATTAATGATATGGTTATGGCATTAATTACATTGAAATATACACAATCTAATTCTGTTGGATATGCATATAATGGTCAAATGATTGGTATAGGTGCTGGTCAGCAAAGTCGTATTGATTGTGTTAGATTAGCACGAATGAAGGCCGAAACATGGTTTTTGCGTAATCATCCAATTATTCAGCAATTAAAATTTTTAGAAAATATTAAAAGACAAGAACGTGTTAATGCTATTATATCATATATTGAAGATGATTTCACTGTTATTGAACGTAATAGATGGCTACAAAATTTCACTGAAGAACCACCAGTATTTTCATTAGAAGAAAAAAGACAGTATTTAGATAATGTAACAAATGTAATTTTAGCTTCCGATGCTTTCTTTCCTTTTAGAGATTCAATAGATAAGGCTTCTAAAATAGGTGTTAAATATGTTGTACAACCTGGGGGAAGTATAGGTGATGATAGTGTTATTCAAGCATGTAATGAATACAATATGGTAATGATAAATACAAATATTAGATTATTTCATCATTAAAAACAAAATAAATAAATATTAAATAAATATTAAATTAATATTAAATAAATATAGATAAAAAAATACAGATTTTATAAATCTTAGAATACATTTAATTTATTGTTTTTTAGTACCACCATGATATTCATAACCATGCCCATTTTTTATCATTAATTGATTAACAGATTCTTCGTCATTTTCGTTAATGAAAATATCACCAAGTAATCTACCATATTTATCAAATTCTTTACATTTAATATATACTAATTGGTCGTTATTACAAACTAAAGATTTTAAGAAATCTCTAGATTCAATTGCTTTTTGTTTAATTTCAGCTCTATTTTCCAATTTCTTAGATGGTCTCATTTCATGTGTGTCATATCCATCCATTCTTACTGTCCATTTATTTATTACACCATTATGATGAAATACAACATTACATGTATCTCCATCATAAACACTAACTACTTTACATAATTTAGTTTGTCCTTCAAGAGAAAATTTCTTAGTTTTTTTGTCACAATTTTTAAGAATATCGCATATGTCCATGGTTATAGTTATATAGTATATTTTTTTTTATTATTTTTTTATTAATTAGCTACAAACAAACACTAATTAATTATTGACTACTTGGTTATTAGATACTTCATTATTGATATCTTCATTATTTGCTAAGTTATTCGCTTGGTTATTAGCTACTTCATTATTGCCAACTTGGTTATTGGTTACTACGTTGTTGGCTACTACGTTGTTGGCGGCTTCATTATTACCTAAAGTAATTTGTGTTTCACCATATGATGATAAATTTGTTAAAATATTATTTGTGGAGTTTTTCTCATCTTTTAACAAGTAAGTATGCATCATATTCCCAGTTATTTCTCTTAATTCTTCTTCTGTAGCAAGTGATTTATTATTTAAACTATATAAAACAAATAATTCTGGGTATATTAAACTATACATAGCCCATTCATGTAATGCTCCTTTATAATCATATATTCTTTCCATTGGAAGTCCCATTGTTTCCAATTTTTTATAATAATTATGGGCGGCACCACAACTCCATGAAGCACAATATAAAATAACTAAATCAATATTTTCAAGATTAGGATTTTCATTTAAGTATGTTTCAAATTGACTATTAGTAAGATTTAATGTATTTTTCCCATCAACACAATGTATTAAATATGGTATTTTATCTCCTAGAACATTCACTAGAATTACATTTTGATTTTCGTTTCTTAAGGCACCTATCATAACATATGGAGATACATTTTCCATAGTATTATTTTTTAATGTATTTTTTCTACTTCTTATAAGTAAAAATACTGCTATTAAAAGACATAATAATACAACACATCCAATTATATATTTATTTGGTTGTAAGTTATAATTAAAATTCATTATAATAAAAAAAAGAAAATAAATACAAATTCTAACCATACCAAAATAACTTAGAAAAAAAAACATTGAATCATAATATAAAAATTGATTTTTTTTGATTATTTTCAGATAACATTATACCAAAGTTTAACACTTTCTCTTTTCTCAACCCAAATCAAAATGGATCACAATTGTATTATTTGTCTTAGTGAATTAGGAAACCGAAATATTACAACATTAGATTGTGGACATAGTTTTCACTATGGATGTATTTTCCGATGGAATACTCAACATAATAGTTGTCCATATTGTAGAAACCCAATTCTTCCAAATCAAAATAATGAAAATAATAATGAAAATGAAGAAAATAATATGGCAAATGATGATGAAATTTACATTCATGACATTGAAATAATTGACAATAACGAAGGTAACGAAGAAGATATTATTGAAAATATAAATCATATTATAGACAACATCCCAGATTATAATATTATTGATATAAATTTGCAGAATATTAACAATAATTTTAATAATCATCCAATTAATCAAGAAGATCTACAAGTTCTAAATGAAAATCAGAATCATAATGAGAATCCCAATAATAACAATCATAACCACAATCACAACAACCACAATCATAACAACCACAATCATAACCTTAACAACCAAGAAGATGAAAATAATTATATGGATGATTTTGAAAATGAAATAAATAATATTCAAAATATCATGGCAAATATTATCAACAATATTCCAAATCCAAACAATAATTTTAGAAATAACCTTGAGTTTCTTAGAAACAACTTTCATTTATTAGAAAATGGAAATATTCAACTAGAAAGAAATTGTAGAAATTGTAATCATCTTGTTGTTGAATGTGAGTCATGTGGTTTTAATATGTGTTACTGTGAAAATCCAGAAGATGTTATTGGTATTAATCCGTTTTACCATGATAATGTAAATATTGATAGAACTTGTAGGAATTGTTTTAACAATCGTGATGCTATTTTGGTGTCATATTTGGTAGATAATCTAAATGTTAATATAAATCAAAGTAACTTTCTTCGAATATTTCACAACAATTACTATGTTAATCATGCTAATGCTGAAGTAAATTATGAAAACTATGATAACTTCAATGACTTTATTAATTATTGTAGAAATCTAATTAATATTTATGATTTGCATAATGTAAATGATAATAACAATGTAAATGATAATAACCAAAACCAAGAATTTGATATTAATTATTTTAATGAAAGGAGCTTAGATAATATTATTGATTATTTGATGGATATTAATGTGAATAATAACCATAATAACCAAAATAATTTTATTAGAAACAATCGCAATATTATTCATAATAATGTTTATGACAATATGGTTTCATAAAAATAAATAAATATAAAAAAATGTTTAACAAAATTAAAAAAATCAAAAAGATTATTAAATCAATGTTTGTTTAATATTTTTTTGATTAAATAGTCTATAAAGTAAATTAATATCTCCTGCTTTATCATTTGTGCCAGATTTACCACAACCTCCAAAAGGTTGTTGTCCAACGATTGAACCTGTACTCTTATCATTAATATAATAATTTCCACAACTAAACATTGATTTATCCGAAAATTTCTTTAAAAAATTTTTATTGTTACTAAATACTGAACCTGTTAAAGCATATTTATTATTTATACATAAATCAATAGCTTTATCAACCTTTTTATCACTATAAACATAACATGCTAAAATAGGAGCAAAATATTCTTTATGAAATAAACTATTTTTATGATTATTACATTTAACTAGTGTAGGTTCAATATAATATCTATTTGATTTAATCCCAGAGTTTCCACCATAAATAATATCTACGTCATTATTTTTAAAAATATTATTAATATTTTGTATTGTTTTATCATATGACACATCACTAATCAATCCATAATTTTGTTGGGACTTTTTGAATTCTTCAATTTCATATAAATAAATATATTTAAATTTATCATAAAGTGAACTTGGAATATATACTCTACTACAAGCCGAACATTTTTGACCACTATAATTATAAGCACTTTCAATAGTTAATTTAACAATTCTTCTTAAATCGTCTACATTTTTATCTACAAAATGAAAATTTTTCCCTCCAGTTTCTCCAACAAGTCTTACATAATTATTATAGTTGTCAATATTTTTCCCTACCTTTTTATAAATATTATCAAAAACTTGACTACTTCCTGTAAATAATAATGCACCCAAATCTTTATGACTTAATATAGTTTTTGAATATTCAACTGGATCCATGGGAACAAAATTGAGTATATTATCTGGTAAATTTGCTTCCAACATAATTTCATAAAACAAATAATTTGATAAAACACTATAATTTGATGGTTTCCAAAATACACTATTTCCAAAGAGTAATGGTACTGTAGCGAGATTACCTCCTATTGCTGTAAAATTAAAAGGTGTTATTGACGATACAAAACCATTTAACGGATAATACTTTGATGTATTAATAATTTTTGAATCAACACTTAATGGTTGTTTATCTAATAGTTGTTGATAATAATGAACATTAAATCTCAAGAAATCAACTAGTTCGCATATGGCATCTATTTCAGCTTCATAAATTGTTTTATTTTGTGATACGATTGTATAAGCTAACATTTGATCATAATACTTAGTTTCTAATAAATGTGCTGCTTTTTCAAATACTTCAATGCGTTGTTTTGGTGAAAAAATTATGGCAAAATCATTCCTAATATCCTTAAAATTATATAAATTTTTATTTAAAATTTTAGATGATACACTTGAATAATTAGCAGCAACTTTAGTATTATCATATGATGATATTTGTTCTTTATTATATGTATTATAAATATTTCCATTTATATGACTAGGAATATTAGGTGGATTTTTTAAAACATTATATATATGTTTTTTTACACCATTTGTTATTCTTGAATTATGAATAAATTTTGGAACTAAATTTTTAGCCATTTATTTTTTTACACTTATGCATAAGTATTTAACTAGAATTTTTAAATATACTAAATAATAAACAATAATTTATAGTATTTAAAAGAATATGATAATAAATTTAAAATATAATATTAGTTAAAATAACAATTATAATAAAACGAAACTAAAAATTTAATTAAATATACTAAAAAATATTTACATATTGATGTTAGTATTGTAAGGACAGTTTGTATCATTAACATCACATACTCTATTATTGGCTTCATTTGCATCATTTAATAAATTGCTTTGAATACCAGAGCTTAATGTTGGTTGTGGGGAATACATACCATTATTGTATATTGAATATTTGTATTGGTTCAATTCATATTCTGTATTATTATTATACCTATTTTGGGGTAACGAATTCGCTGGTGGAGCCTTTGGAACATCAAATGAATATTCTTCTTCTGGCATAGCTTCTTCTTCTAATTCCATACTTGTAGAAGCAGTTGTTACAGATGCTTCAACAGCATGTAAACTACTTACGTTATTGTTTACCATTTCAGTTGGAGCAGATGATAAATTTAAATCCAATTTGCTCTTTAAATTATTTAAAAGTTCTTTTAATTTTGGGTCATTAGAAAGCAATAATTCGTTAACAACTTGGTCAGCAGATTTCTCATGCACTACATCCTTAATACCATAATATTTACATTTTGTTTCTTTTTGTTCTGGACATCTACCTTCACCATTTGGACATGGTGTTGGCATTGCACATGGTTGTGGAGGTGGACATTTAACATTATTTTTTGGAATTTCAAATGCTGGGCATACCTTTTCAACTGGTTTAGGGCATGGTTGTGGTGCTGGGCATTTAGGACAGCTTACTTGTTTTTCGTTTGGTGCGCATTTGATTACATCTTTGCATTGTTCGATACCACATGGTTGTGGTTTTGGGCAATTATTTTTTGGTTCAGGGCATTTTTGGCACATACCAGCACTAACTTTTACTTTAGGACAAACACATGATGGGCATTTTTGTACAGGTGGAATAGTAGATTTTAAAACATAATCTTTGAGATCTGGCATTCTAGGACATTGAGCTTGGAAATCGATTTCAGATTTTCTAATGAAGTCACTTGGGTTATAATCTGGTGATACTGGGCAATATTCTCTTGCGGATGCTCTAGCTGCTCTTTCAATATCAGTTTTTCTTACGTAATCTCTTAATGTATTATTCATGGATGAATCTTCATCATTATTATTGTTATTTGAATTATTTACTTCTAATCCACTTTGTTCACCACTAACAATAGAGGCTTGATCTCTTAAATCAAATTCTGGGTTTGTTTCTACATGAGTTTCAATAACATCTTCATTGGCAAAATGTTCAAAATTAAATTTGTAACTTAAAAACAAAAGTGCTACAATTAAAACAACAATTCCTAGAACTAAAATATTGTTACTAACTTTCATTATTATATAATTAGAAATTATTTTATATTTATCAAATAATATTAATTAATCAATTTAAAAATAGTGTTATGATATAAGTATATGAGCAGTTTTTTAGTAACTTTATTAACTTCAAGTAATTTAAAATATTTAAAAACTTGTTATGAATCAGTCAAAAATCAAAAATTTTCAACTATAAATTACACTATAGTTATTATTGTTAATACCCTAAATGATGATTATTATAATATTGTTTTAAAAGAATTCCCTAATGACATTGTTGTAAGAACAGAATGTAATGGAAGAGCTGGAAAAGGTCACAATAGTTTATTATCTTACTTCAATGAACATGAAGAATTTGATTATTTGATTCCTATAGATGGTGATGATATCTTATATCCTTGTGCTTTACAAAGAATAGAAATATATATGGAATATAACCCAGATATATTAATGTTACCATATTCAGATATTTTAACAAAAGATCATAATAAAGGTATAATACATTATGGTATAGAAAATAGATGTTATTTAAATTTCAATAATGAATTGGATATGAGATCTCAATGGTATAAAGATAAGGCATCACCATTTGAATATAATATTAATGATACAAATACACCAGGAAGATTATTATTAATGTCAAGAAAAGCATTAAATTTAAACTTAAATTATGATGAAGTTATGAAATGGTATGATGACTATAACATTTTCCTTCAAATTTTTGAAGCATATGTTTTGAGAAAAGATTATAATATTTTTATGTTAGATGATAAGGATATATATTTATATAATAGACTTAATGAAGATTCTGTAACTGAATTATTTAAAATAGATAATGAAAGAAAGAAGGTAGATGAAGAGAAACAATTTAGAAGGGCAATATTTAATAAATTCTTAACTATAAGAAATTGGGATTTAAAAAAATTAACATTTTTGACGGCTGATTTTAACTTAAGTTTTAATATTAATCAAAAGGTTGAATTTGTAAAAGAAATAACAAAAAAGATGGAATTAGAGCATTTAAGTATTAATACAAATAGTTATGGTCAATTCTATTTATTTGCGAAAACAAAAAATTTAAAAGAATTAGAAAAGTTTTTTAAAACAGTTTTGGAGTAAATACTTATAAATGAAATTATCACTTACAACTTATCTACATCACAACCTCTACATAAAGATTCTACACTTTTTTTTGGTAAATATGTTGGACATTTAGATTGTGTTGATTCACCAACTGCTTCAGCACCAAATAATTTTTGTTTTAATTCATCATTGAGATTAAAGTTAATCTTGATTCTATCTTTATTGTATAATTTATCTTTATCTCTATCTGGTATTTGTCTTAAATCACCAATGCTTGTTGAATCCATATCACTGGTGCAAAATGCCTTATTTGTTACAACAAGGTTGCTTACTTCCCATTTTTGGTTATCATAATTTCCTATAGGATGAACCATAAGATTTCCTGATTCATATGCTAAGCACCATGGTGGGCTTCTTTTGTTTGCTGAGTTAGATTTAATAATATAAAATGGGTATTTAGTGCATGTTGATGATATATCAGCTCCATTATTTTGGTTAGCTTCGAGTTCTGTTCTATATTCTGAAATATTATTAATTTTTTTGAGAATAAATTGTTGTGTATCTTTAGATGAAATAATATTTTCTTCGGAAAGGGTACCATCATTATTTACTGTTAAGTTGTGTTTATCAGATCTTGGTGATTGGATATTAATGATAGAGTTTGTTGGATCTTCACTATAAAATGAAATATTGAATACTTTTCCAGTCATTTTGGAAACAACTGATTTAATATTTAAATTATTTTCCTTTGAAGCTGTTTGGTTTTGACCTGTACTTAAACCACTGCTACTTGAAGCGTTATAACTTGCTGAAACAGAGTTTTCAAAATTTTCAACTAAGATTGAACTAAAATTAAAAACTAAGTCTAAAAGTATAACTAATATAACAAATAAACTAACAAATAAAAGGATATTTTTATTTTTAGAATTCATATATTATATAATAATAAAATAAAATTATAAAAAGAAAATCAATTATTCAATAATATTTGAAAGCAATTCACTTGATTCAATAGATAATGGTAAGCCATCTTCATCAAGATTTGGAACTTGAATTCCTTGTAAAGTATCACTATAAAATGGATTTTCTGATAAATCTTCTACAGCATTTGGTTCTACAATATTATAATTTGGAGCGCATGAACTATGTACCTCTAAGTAAGGTATATCTTCTTTTTCAACATTTTCTTCAACTGTTTGTTTTAATTTTTCTAAATTATGGAGTGTATTATCGACTCTTCCAAGTAAATTATCCAAATTTACATTTGTATCAGCACTAAAATGTTCTCTATTTACTATTAAATCATTAATAAGTAAAATGATGATTACACCTAATAATATTATGATATTTGATTGTATTTTTAAATAATAGAACATAAGTAATAATATTAAAAATATTAACAATAAAAATAATACTAATTTATTATTCATAACTATAATATAATTAAATAAAAAAATAACAAAAGAATAAATAAATTAAAAAGTATTAGGATTGTATTCACACTTTAAATTTGTATTATTCCAATTACAATAATCTTTTGGGCACATATCTCTTGTTTCAAAAACATCACATCTTTGTCTACATTTTTTTTTGTCAGTATCATAGAAACATTTTTTCTTATCATATATACAGATTCCACCAACTTCTTTACATCCTAAAATAGTATTACATGGATTAGACTTTAAACATTCATAAGCATGTCTCATCATTCTTTTATCGTCAAATACTGGTTTTGTTGTTTCTAATTCACTATTATCTTTTAAAACTTCTTTAATATCAACAGCATTATTACAATAACTTTCATTTTCTATTAAGTGACATACTGGTGGACAAACAACATTATTTATTTTTTCTATTTTTTGTTGTTCTTCAGTAATATCTCCGAAATTATCTGGCATTTTAAGTGTATCGGGTTGTTTATTTCCATATACAATATTATTCATAGAATCCATAAAATCTTTATATTCACTAAACTTATTATCTTGGATTTTTTTTATGGACATATTTTTATTAATAGAACACATTAAACCTACATTATCTACTTCAGAATTACCTTGATGAATATAATTTTTATGAAGGAAATATTTATCATATGCTCCATCATATAAAAGTGGTGTAAAACTTTCATGTTTTATATTCTTAAATTTAAAGTTATATACTTCGTTAATAACTAATAAGAATACTAATAAACCGAAGAAGGCATAACTTGGAATTTCTGGTATTTTCATTTTAATAAATACCATAATAATTAATATTAATGTTAACATGAAAAAAAAATTCATTCTCTATATATTTTATATAGATTATTTACTTGAAAAAAATATTTAAACAAATATTTAAACAATAAAGGTTTATTATTTATTTTATATTGAAATGTATAAAGTTTATAGATTATAGATTATCAAAAAGATTATAGATTATCAAAAAGATTATAGATTATCAAAAAGATTATAGATTATCAAAAAGATTATAGATTATCAAAAAGATTATAGATTATCAAAAAGATTATAGATTA
>Ga0222714_10001246_pt1 | contig 28777 bp, 26 predicted proteins | sample C33_3DmetaG_FD_165048 | JGI IMG/M metagenome (GOLD analysis project Ga0222714, IMG submission 165048) | Estuarine water microbial communities from San Francisco Bay, California, United States - C33_3D | ecosystem: Environmental > Aquatic > Marine > Unclassified | place: USA: California... | reverse complement strand
ACCGGCCGACTGACGATCGATCCGGAGGATGATCTGGGGCCGGGGTTTGTTTTTCAGCCGGTGGAAGATCGTCGCATTGCCACCTTGTTGATCGGCCGAATCAGTAAAATTACGGCGATCGAAGATGAAGCGGGTCAAATAAGTCGCGCGGTGGATTTTGTGGAACTAGCGACTGAACCTCCACTCACCAGTGAGCAGTTGGACAAGGCCAAGGCGCAATATCTGGAGAACTGGATCAAGCAATTGCCCTGACCATGGGTGAATCTCCAGAAGCCAATCGGCCACCCTCTGGCCGCCTTGTTCCCGGGCGTCTTCCGGTCAGGTTGATTTTGTTCGGGGTGGTGGCATTACTCGCGGCGGCCGCCGGTTTTTTGGTCTTCAGTGTAAACGAAGCCCGTATCTTCGTGCAGCGCTTCGGATATTACACCATCGCCGGCACCTCTGTCTGGGCCGTGCTGGCTTGGGCCCGTATCTATCCCGACTGGCGGCGCAGTTGGGATAAATTAACCCGACGCGAAATTTGGTCCGCCGTCGGAATCATCCTCGGGCTTACCTTGGTGGCGGTTATCACGGTGCCCTACACCTACAAGGTGCTTTACGACGAGTTTGTGCTGCAGGCTACTGCTTGGAGCATACATCAGGCCCGCATTGTGGGTGCGATGGTGCGGGGTTATGATATTGGCGGCGTGTTCACGACCCTGCAGACCTACCTCGATAAGCGGCCGTTATTCTTCACCTATTTGGTTTCCCTGCTGCACGATCTGACCGGTCCTCGCACGGCCAATGCCTTTATCCTAAACACGGCGTTGATGCCGGTCGCGCTGGGCATGGTGTATCTTTTTGCCCGGCGATTAGTGTCACATCTTGCCGCGCTGGCTGCCGTCGTAGCCTTTGGGGCCTTTTCGCAGTTGGCACAAAACGCCACCGGTTCGGGAATGGAAATGCTCAATCTGGTCATGCTCTTGGGGGTGATGCATCTGGGCGCTTGGTATCTGGAAGAGCCCGATGATGCACGTTTGAGCGCGTTTCTCTTGGGCACGATCCTTTTGGCGCAAACGCGTTATGAGTCGGGGCTCTACGTCGCGCCGGCGGCGTTGATCGTGTTGGAAGGGTGGCGTCGCCGCGGACGAATGATCCTGCCGGTGGCCGCAATGTTAGCCCCCGCTCTCCTCATCCCTTACGCCCTGCACAACACCTACCTCTCGGGTTCGCCACTCTTGTGGGAACTGCGCGAGGGTGAAGCCACCCGTTTCAGTCCGGTTTATCTGACCGACAATCTGATACATGCCTTCCGCTTTTTCTTCAGCTTCACGGGCAAGTTGACGAATTCGTGGTGGCTGGGTCTGGCCGGTCTGCCGGCGTTTGGCTGGGCATTGTGGACGGCCTGCCGCCATGCGAAACGTTGGCGTCAAATCACCGCCAGCCAGATGAGTCTGGTCATCTTCGGCGCGGCGATTGCCGCCAACCTCGGTTTGTTGATGTTCTATTACTGGGGTCAGTTGGATGACTCGATTGTCTCGCGCTTGAGTCTGCCGTTTTCCGCCTTGTGTGCCCTTTGCATAGCTTGGGCCATCATGCGATTTCCTGCCATCTGGCAAAATCGAGCCGCGCAATTTGCCGTGGGTGGCGCCCTGTTATCCTATCTGACTTCCGGACTACTCGCGAACGGGACGCATTGGAGTTTGAATCTGCAAGCCCGCGAGATTGCCTGGGAATTGGCAGTTGTGCAGCAACAACCACCGCAGCCCCGGTTGATCCTGACCAATAAATCCGCGCTCATCTGGCTGACCAACGAGATCTCATCGATTCAGATTGTGCGAGCCCGTCAGCGCACAGAAGCCATTCGGTATCATCTGAGGCAACACACTTTTGGCGAGGTTCTGGTAATGCAAAACTATCGACCGGTTGGACCGGATGGAGGCTTCCAACTGGATCCATTGGATCGTCTGCCGGACAACTTTGTGCTGGAGCCAGTTTTCGAACGTCGTTTCGGCACGCACATCGCCCGGATCAGCCGGGTAAAGGAATTGCAGCCCAACCCCGTCACGGCCTTGTCCGAGGATAGCCCCCTGCCACCGTCATGACACTGGCACCGGTTGCATCCGCGTCGCGCTACCGCCTCATTTTTTTGGCTGTGCTAATGGCTGTTTATGGTGGGTTGGCCATCTGGCCTGATATAATGACCGTGTTCGGAGTCGGCAAACTGGACATCTGGTTTCGTGACACGCATGCGATGCTGGCCGCCAGTGATTCCGCCCAGGCAGGCTATGACCCCTTCGTGAAAAATCCTTACGACCTGTCCCATGAACGGCACATCTACTCGGATTGGTGGTATCTGCTGGGGCGGATGGGCTTGGACCGCGATGATTACCTTTGGGTTGGATTCGGAGTAGTGCTGGCATTTTGGTTGGCGGTCGTGGCGGTGCTACCACTGCATACCCGCCGGGATTTGTGGTGGTCATTGGCGTTGTGTCTTTCACCGCCGTTTTGGCTGGCGGTGAACCGGGCCAATCCGGACCTGCTGGCGTTTGCGCTTTTGACTCTGACCGTGCCGTTGCTGATGCACCACCGTCTAGGGATGCGATTACTATCGCCTTGGCCAGTGGCATTGGCCACGGGACTTAAATATTTCCCTATTCTTGGTGGAATCATCCTGCTACGGCCGAGTGGTTCGCGACGGGAAAATTGGCTCCGCGCCGGTGTCATTCTGGTTCTTGGCGGTTTACTGGTCTGGTCGCTTTGGGATGACGTGCAAAACTACCTCGACGTCTCGTGGGTCGCGCACGGTCAATTTATTTTTGGGGCGATGGCAACCCCGGCGAATTATGGCTGGGTCATGGACTCATGGTTGATGTTGGGCCGCGTGACGGGAATTGGGCTGGTGGTGATATGCGTGGTCCTGCCTTCGACGATTCGCCCGGTCGATATCCGCGAGGTGGAAATGAGCCGACTCTATGCGCTGATGGGGGCGGCCTTGCTGGCGGGTAATTTCTTTCTGACCATCGGCTATTTTTACAAGGTCGTGTTTGCCGTCTGGTTGCTACCTGCCTGCTTCGATTTGCAACAGCAGCAAGATCCGCTCGCAAAGCAGGCGAAATGGTTCCTAGGCGCTCTCATCGCGATGGTATGGTTGGAACCGATCATGCGGGCCAGTGATGTTTTCTGGGCGGATGCGGTCGAACAAAGCGGGTTGGTGGCGGTGCGTCGTGGAACCGCGGTGATGGCTAACGTGCTGGGCTGGGTGGCCATGGTTCCTGCGGTCAGAATCATGGGGGGTTATTTGCGGCAATTTTGGTCACGGCCAGCGGAAGGAGCATTGCCATGAACTTGGTGTCCGATGGCAGGCGGTGGGTGGGGTGCTGGTCGCTCCTAACCGCAGGTCTGGTGCTGGTGATCTTTACGGGTGGAATTGTTTTTCCAGCCGTTTTTCACTTGATCGGAATTAACCCGCTCAAGCCGATTTTCTCTGATCTGATCGCGATCCTCGCGGCCGGTGAGGCTCATATCAGTGGGATGGATCCCTATGCGCACAATCCCTTGGATCCATTCAACCGGCCCCATGTATATGGACCTTGGTGGCTGGTGGTCGGTAATCTGGGTTTGGTGCGGGCGGATGCGTGGTGGCTTGGTTTGTTATTGGCCGGGACATTTCTGTTTGCCGCCGTAAAGGTGCTCTCGCCCTCGAGTCGGGCGGGGTGGTTGATGGCGGTCGCACTCTTGGTATCGCCACCGGTCATGCTGGCACTGGAGCGCGGCAATAACGACTTGGTGATCTTTATTCTCCTGGTGGCAGCGGTTTGGGCGGCAACGAGAAAAACGATCACCGGGTCATTCGTTGGCGGTGGCTTGGTGGTGTTGGCCGCGGCGTTGAAACTATATCCCTTGGCGGTGTTGCCGGCCATGGCCAGCCGGGCTACTTCACGAGTGCGTGCACTTGGATTTGTAGGACTGACCTTACAGGCCTGTCTCGTGGTCGTGGCCGGATCATGGACAGTCTATCAAAAGGTCATGGCCATGGCTCCGGAGCCCATGACGATATTCGGATATGGCGCGAAATTGACCTACTATGTCTTGCTGACGATTCCGGATCAGCGTGTGTGGTTTTTATTGGGCGGAGCGCCTACGCTGCTGGCGATCCTGTGGACATGCTGGCTCTGGCGCCGAAACTACTGGGATATTTTGCCCGTCACCGGGTTTACGGCCGGAGTTTATTTGGCGGGAGCCCTGTCGTGGAGTCTGTGCTACGTGAGCACGATAAATTTCCCCTACCGGATGATCCTGCTGCTCTTACCGGCCCGACTTTGGCTAAAATGTGCCGATGCCATTCCGGTGCGCTGGCAGTGGAGTATGGCGGTGCTGTTGGTCTGGACTCCGTGTTTCAAGGAGCACCTGCTGGTGTTGAGTCCGGATGAAAGCAGCTTTACCGGATCGTTTGCCACTTGGATGGTGCTGGGCGCAGAGCATGCCCTCGCGCTGGGGCTCACGGTTAGTCTCGGCTTGGTGATGCTCGGCTGGTTATGGCGCCGATTCTGCCCGCCCACCGGCATCTAATCAACGGCGGTTCACGTCTGATTGCCATGGCGCGTTTAACGCGATCGAAACCTCGTCGTCGGACAGACGATAGATGAAGACCGAATGAGCCGCGATCGCGTCGGGTTGTCGCTGTTCCAAAAAGTGACACAGGCGACCGAAGCGCAGTTGGGCGAAGGTATGTAGCTTTTCCGGTGAGGCCGGGGTATCCGTTAATTCATCCGCCAGTTGCCGGTAGGTTTTTTCGTAATCCGCATTCCATGGACCGCGCACCTCGGTATACACGCGATGCAACATGGTGGCGCTGATGCAATACAGTCCACCAGTCAACGGAGGTAGGGTGAGGCGTCGCGTGTGATCAAAGTAGACATCGCCGATGCGCACGGCGTTCAGTTCGAAGCGCTCGGGTTCATCAGAGCCAAAGTAGGACAGATAAACCTGCTCGTCCCCGCGGTTACTCTCCAACCATGCCTTGAGATCAGGCAGACCCTGACCCCAGTCGAGCGAGCTATCCACGAAATACCGATGGCCGTTGTCGGGTCCACCGGCGAGTTCATTGAAATAGGTGAGGTAGTGCGGCCGCACCCGCCACGATTCGATGGCGTGCCACCATAACAACCCCAGGACGACTCCCAACCAGAGGCTTCTCCGTTTGCGTTCGAACAATGTGCCGACCGCGCCGATCAAAACAAAAAGGACCGGATATATGGGCAGCAGGTGACGTTGGCCGATGTTGAGATGACTCGTAATCGCAAACAGGCCATAGATGCTGATGAATCCGATCAGTGGTGTAAGTTGGTAGCCTTGGCGTGCGCGCTGATTGACCGGCAGCAGGGCGAAGGCGATACTTGCCGCCAGCAACAGGCCGAGGAATGGGAGTGTCGACTTCAGGGTGAAGGCGACCGGAAAAAACTCCCACCAACCGGTGGTGTGGTATTCTCCGGCGAAATAGGCCAGACGACTGCGGGCGTGATAATCCGTGAAGGCGAGTCCGTAAAGATAGGCCTCCGGCAATAATCGGTGATCTCGGGCCCAACCGACGAAGTGCTGCACGGGACCGGCGGTGAATTTCGGCGGATCTGCTGAGGATTGGTCATTGATGGACCAGTAGGGAGTCGTAGCCGGTGACTCCATCAGCATCACTGACCATGGCCGGGTGAATTTCGTCGGAGCCTGCTCACTGGCGGCATAGCGGAATCCGTAGGCGCTCCAGATCATCGCCACACTCAGGAAGACGCTGGCGGCTCCCGCGGCGAGCAACAGCCAGATGCGAGAAGATCCCAGTTTGAGTCCGCTCCTCTGCCGCCACTGCCACGGCAATACGGCCGGATTTAGTAAGCGCACCAGCAGGATCAATGCGGCAATCGGCACAAAGAGCGCCGCAGAATATTTCGCCAGGGCCAGCAGACCCAACGCCGCCCCCGCTGCGACGATACGCCCGATGGTCACCCGATGACTCAGTCGCCACCATGTCAGTAATACCAACATGAAACCGAGCGCGGCGGCCACGTCGGATGTGATCAATCCACTATGTGCCAATAGCGTGGGACTGAAAACCGCGGCCCCAAGTGAAATCAATCCGCCGGTTGGACCAAACAGGGTCCGCGACCAACCATAGATCACCGCCATCAAGGCAATACCGAGTAGGACAATCATACTGCGGCCGGCTAACAGCAACCCCGCCGTATCATGGCCGGAACGAAAGAACAGTTCACGACCCAACCACCATACATCGGCATCCTGATTCGCAGGTTCCTCCAAGGCCGGGAAGTGGGTGGAAGCAAACAGCAGCGGCAGGGCCGCCCAGCGTTGAGGGAAGTTGCCGTTTTCCGGCTGCAACAGGTAGGTGTCGTTCAGCCAATAACTGTAGCCCGCAGTCAGGTGCGCAGTTTCATCAAAGGTCACACCGACGCGCGGTGACACGCTCAAGGCCATCCACCCAAATAGGACCAGCAGGGAAAGCGGGACGATGCGGCGCAGAGCGAACATTGGCGTGGACACAGCTTTCGCCCCACGCAAAATTCGTCAACACGCAGAACGCATGGATGCCGCCGAATATACGAACCTTACCCGGGTGGAGGAAAAACATTGGTATTATGCCGGTAAACGCGAGTTGGTCCGGCGTTGGCTGCAGCGTGTTGGTGCCTTGCGGACCGATCATGTGCTGCTCGATTGCGGAGCAGGCACCGGAAGATTCGCCAAGGAAATGGAAGCTGACTGCAAGGTGCTGGTGCTGGATGACCACGAAGAATCCCTGCGGTTGTTGCGTGAGAAGTTTTCCCCGGAACAGGTGATCGCCCTGACCGGTGGCGATGTCCCTTTGCCCGATGCCTCGGTGGATATCATCACCGCGCTCGATGTGTTGGAACACGTGGAACACGATGCCGCCGCGGTGAAGGGCTTTCAGCGCCTGCTCAAACCGGGCGGCTTCGCGTTGGTGACCGTGCCGGCCGGCATGGCCCTGTGGAGCGACTGGGATGTATCCTTGCATCATTACCGGCGGTATTCGCGTCCGGAAATACGGGCACTATTTCCCAATGAACAGTGGGACATCATTTACCTGAACTACACCAACATCCTCGCCTATCCGGTGGCGTGGTTGTTGCGGCGGCTCAGAAAACAAAAGCCGGCCGGCGAGAGGCAGAATCGCATGGAGGACAAAATCCCCCCCGCGTGGCTTAATGGCCTGTTGCGCCGGATCTTTGTCGGCATGGCTTTCTGGCGAATCCCGTTTCCCTTTGGGCTGAGCCTGTTGTTGCTGGCCCGCCGCAAAGCCTGATTGCGTTATTCGTTGAACAACAGGGCGTCGAGTGGCTCGCCCTTGGCGTTTAGTAACAGGACTTCGATGATTTCGAGTTTTGGCAGGCGCCGTCCGGGTGGCAGGGTGATCTCGATGCGGTTGATGCCGGACAGCTTGGTCGGAGCCGTGGCAATTACCTCAGGTCCGATGGACTGATTGGTGGCATCAATTTGCGTGATGCTGACGGCAGTGTGCTCTGAAAGCGTGAGGTGATCCACAGGACTGTAGGGATGAAAGAGGCCGCGGATTTCAATGGAAGCGATTTCACCTTTGGCGTTGGTAGTCAGTCTCAGTTTGGCGGAGGTTTCTTCCTGAATCAATTCCGCCACGGAGAGTGGCGCAACGGTGCGATCATTCTTTACCCAAAACTCAAAAGTGTTCACTCGAAAAACCGGGGTGAAGTTTTGCAGCAGATAGCGCTGCAAGTTGCTCCGGGGTGGGTAGCCCTTGAAGACGAGATAGTTGATCAGGTAACTCTGCACGACGAGCACCGGGTGCTCGTCGTTTTCCAATTGATCAATGATCTCCTGCTGCTGCGTTTCGCTGAGCAAAGAAAACCAGTGGGTGACATTGGCCTGAGTCGGCGTGGGGAGTTCCGTCCAAATGTTCAGACTGAACATCCCGGGATAGCTGAATAGCATGTCGCCGTGCTGCCGAATGTTCTTGTTGAGGATGCGATACAAGCTGGTCATGTCATCCGACAATCGCAGATCGGATGCGCCGGTCAGCCCGATTGGTTGACCAATGAAATAACGCTGATGGCTCACGTAACCCAGACTCCACAGGGTCGCGGCACAACCCAGCCCCAAGGTGAGCACCCCGGATGACCACACCGCCCGACTCCATGAACCCGCCTTCTCGGCCCAGAATTGCAGGGCTTCAAAACAGCCCACCACGGCAAGTGGCACCCATAAAAATGCGCCCCAACCCATCTGACTGCCGGCCACCGGATAGGCATGCAAGGTTTGCCAAATGAAAACCCACGCCAGCCACACGCGCGCATGCAGGCTCGGGGAGCGGGCGTTGGCGTGCAATGGCACCGCCATCAACCACGCAAAGACCGAACCATATTGGAATGAGAAGAAGGTCAGGCTGTTTTCGATGCTTCGCGAGGAGATGAACAGGAAAATGCCGCCGACCACCAAACGCAGACCGGCCAGCAAGTGAGCCCGCCACCGCCAGTTGCGCAGCTGCAGCCACCACGCGCATCCCGCCATCGCGATGGCCAACCAAGAAACTGCCTCCGGCCAATTGACCGGATGGGCGTAGGCGACCGGTTGCTGCATCGGTGCCGCCACCACGCCATGCCACAACATCGCCAGACTCGTGCCGCGCCACCAGGTCAAGCCAAGCACGATTTCAGTGACGATGGCCGCGGTGCCGATAAAATATTGCCAGGAAAGCCAGCCGAACAACGACTGACGTTGATGCTGGAGCACTGGCACCAGTGACAAGGCCGCACACGAAAAGCTCAGCGCAAAGACGGCGACCCAAGGTGTGGGCCACAGCCGTTGCATCAACCACAGGGGTAGCAACAGGCTGCCGATGGCACAGAGCCAGACGCTCGCGCGCGAAAGTTTGGGCAAGGGGCCGTTGATCGCCAGCCAACTGCCGGCCGCAATCAGAAAGAATGCCCCGACATTGATCTTGGTGAGCAACATCGTCGCCCCGATCAGACCGCACAGGGCGGCAAAACTGCGCTTTTGTCCGCGTTCCAGCAAAATGGATCCGACGACGGCACCCACGGCGGACAACATGGCCAATAAGCCACCGGGATGGATCGGCTCGTTGATCATGATCAACAGACAGCCGAAAGTGAGGATCATCCCCCCGCAGGCTGCGAGTCCGCAGCGGGTTTGACGCCACACAAACAATCCGGCGAGGCCGGATGCACCGATCCAATAGACGAGGGTTATCAGCCGACCAGTTTCATTGTTGAACACCAAACCGAATAAACGATGCAACCCATCGTAGAAGGTAAAAAGAAACGGACCGTATTGACTGTAGACGGTGGTGTAGAGTCCGCCACTTTCGAAGTAGTTGTGCAGCGACCACAGCACATAACCCTCGTCGTCATACACCATGAATTGGGTGAATAACAACCAGTAGCCGACCATCGCCAGAGCCGCGAGGGTGACTGCTACCGCCAGTAAGCGCAGGGGGTTTTTATTCAAAACCAATACGTTGCTTGATGATGTAATTGGGCCGGCGCTTCACTTCGTCATAGACCCGTCCCAGGTATTCGCCCAGCACCCCGATCCCAATCAACTGCACGCCGCCGATAAATAACACCAGCGTGACCAGCGTGGTGAAACCGACCTGCGCGATTTCGATCCCCATCAAGCGGCGCACAATAAAAAACACCCCCACGGCAAAACCCATGGTGGCGACGAATACGCCGCAGATGGTCAACAGTCGCAGGGGTAATCGCGAAAAACTGAAGATCCCGTCAAACGCATAACGCACGAGGCGCGTAAAACTCTGGCCGGGTTCACCGGCCGCCCGTTCCTTGCGATCGTAAAATACTTCGGCCCGCTCAAAACCCAGCCAACTGCGCAGACCGGGGAAGAACCGGTGCGATTCGGGCAGTTGCTGGAAAGCGCTGACGGCCGCCTTGTCCAACAGGCCGAAGGTGCCCGTGTTGCGTTCGATCGGCAGGTCCACCAGACGACTGAACACGCGGTGAAAGAGATCAAAGCCCAAGCGGCGCAACCCACTTTCTGCCCGGGTCCGACGCACTGCCAACACGACTGATCCACCTGACTGCCATTTGGCCACGAGTTCGGGAATGATTTCCGGGGGATCCTGCAAATCCGCATCCATCGTCACTACCGCATCAAACTCCGAGCAGTGATCCAATCCCGCCATCAAGGCGGACTGGAATCCGAAATTTCGCGACAGCGCGAGCAGTCGAAACCGTTGGTCTTGCGCGCAGTGCGTTTGGATCATCGCCGCGGTTTGATCGCGACTGCCGTCATCGATCAGAATGACGCTCCATGCGATTCCGGGCTGGGTATCAAAGATGGCGGTCAGCCGTCGAAACAGTTCCGGCAGAACGGCCGTCTCATTGAAAGCGGGGATGACGAGTGCGACCTTGGGTGAGCTCACTGGCGGTGGAGATTGAATATGAACCGGTAGGACTGAAAGATTCTTCTTAGGGATTCCGTGGCGTCCATTGGAGGATCTCCCACGAATCGTATTGCCACATCAAATGGTCGGACTGGGCTAGTTTGACGGCGACCCCCCCACTGCATTTTGGCATTTGGAAAAGCCATGGCATGGAAGTGCTCCGGGAGGTGGGCGCGGGCTTGGGTGACTGAGACTGGATGGTCCGTGATGAAACGGACATATAGGCCATCTTCCGCGTGATAAAACCGGTGGTCACCAAAATAGGTGACCAAGGGGTTCCACGGCAGCCATATTTGATGAGGTAGGGACGCTTGGATTTCGATGGCTTGTTCAACATTTTGGGTGGCGGGGTGCATCGGCGCCCGATCAGCCGTCACGATGCGCGCACAGATCACACTGGCGACAGCAATACTCATCAAAGGAAGGTAAAATTGGCGGAAGCGTTCGGCCGCCCACGCCATGAAGATCAGGGTCAAAGGAATCACGACGTAGTGAAATCCTTGCAGATTATTGGTGCTGCCGCCGGTGGAGAGCAGGCCGAAGATCCCCAACGGCAAGCTGGTGAACCACGCCAGGAGCGGCAGACTCAGGGCATGATGCGGGGATCGTAATTTTCCTCTGAACACACAAACGGCCAGCAATGGCAGGCCCCATTGAACCACGAGGATCGGTGCCAGTTCACGCAATCGACCCCCTCCATCCTCAAACATGGGCAGGTTGGCCGCGATGCCCACGGTGCCAAACCAAAGCCCATGCAGACCAAATTGACCAATCGCGATGGCTGCGACTACGACACCGCATGCGAAGGTCCGGCCCAGGTGCAGTGCACTGGTTTTCCATCCACTGGCCCAAACGAGCCAGAGTAACTGAGCGACCAGCAGACCCAACGTGTTTTGTTTGCAGCCCAACGCCAGGGCCGTGGCGAAGGCGGCCAGCCATGCACGTCTGCCGCCGCCAGCCGGGTTGCCCGTCACCAGCCATAGATTAGCGAGCAATCCGAGCGCGATTGCCGGATTGTCCGCCTGTAAAAATCGAAACGTGTGATCCGGCCACAAGGCGATGACGGCTGCCAACGTCAGCCAGCGCTGGGTGCGGGTTGTCCCCGTGATGGGCCAGCAGAAGCAGGTCAGGCTGATGGCTATCAGGGTGATGGTCAGGTTCAGGCCATCGGCGATTAGCAGGGCTGACACGGGATTCGTGCCCAACACCGCCGGACTCCACAACCACAAGGGCACGGGACCATACATCCAGGTCGTGATGACCCCGGTCCCGGGCAATGTATAGACGGGTTCCCCCATCGCCGCCATGAACGTCGGCACGAGCCGAATGTCATTCCAACTCGTATCTGGAAAGCGGCAGAAATTTATCCAAAGCCAAAACGCGCTGACCATCACCGCCAGCCCGACCCAGAAAAACGTAGACCAACGCATCCGGGGCGATGCGTGCATGGCTCAGCGGAAGAGGTTGTATTTGAAGATGGCGTAGAGCGCGCGGAAGCCGTCCCGCCAGCCGATCTTTTTGCCTTCCTCGTAGGTGCGGCCGTAGTAGCTGATGCCGACTTCATAGATCGGCACCCCCAACCGGGCGACCTTGGCGGTGATCTCAGGTTCAAAGCCGAACCGGTCTTCCTCGATGGTGATTCGTTGCAGCACTTCCCGGCGGAAGACCTTGTAGCAGGTTTCCATGTCTGTGACATTCAGGTTGGTCAGCATGTTGGAACAGAGGGTCAGAAATTTGTTGCCCACCATGTGCCAGAAATAAACCACGCGATGGGCATCGCCTCCGCTGAAACGCGAGCCAAACACCACGTCGGCTTTGCCGTCGATGATGGGCTTGAGCAACTTCGGGTATTCGGTCGGATCGTATTCCAAATCTGCGTCCTGAATGATGACGACATCGCCGGTCGCGGCGGCAAACCCGGTGCGCAAGGCGGCCCCTTTGCCCTGGTTGGTTTCATGATAAATGATCTGGTCCACCAGCGGGGTGATCTGGGTGCGCAGCACATCGCGGGTGCCGTCGCGGGAACAATCATCCACGATGATAATTTCTTTGTCCTTGATGGCAGAGGCTCGCACTCGGTCCACCAAGGTGCGGATAGTCTGGGCCTCGTTATAGCAGGGAATCACGATGGATAGCTTCATGCGCGTCGAGGCACGATACTTTTGAGGCGGATGAACGGAAGACTTTTCCGGTGTCGGTCTCGTCCAGTGCGGGATTGACGCAACTGCGAGCCCCACCGCAGGCTGACGGAATGAAGTCAGAGAGACCCAATAATCGCCGGTTGAAACTCGCCGTGGTGGCCGCGGTTGCGCTCTGCTTTCTGGCGGCGGCTGGCTGGTGGTATCAGTCCCAAGGTGGCGATTTGTCGACGCTCAAGGAGCGTATGATCGCCCAAATTAGGGAGTTGGGTCCGGCCAAGTTTTTCGTGCTCATGGCCGTGCTGCCAGCCTTGGGCTGTCCCATGACGTTTTTCACCCTCCCGGCGGGTTCGGTGTTTGCTCCCGTTATCGGCATGCCGCTGGTGCTGGTGCTGGTCTGGTTGAGCATCGCGGTCAACCTGACCCTGACCTACTGGCTTTCGCGCTATCTGCTGCGGCCCTGGTTGGTCCGGCTTTGCAACTGGCTGGGTTATTCGCTGCCACAGGTTGCTGAGGAAAATGAACGTGGTTTGGTCATCTTGGTGCGCGTGACGCCGGGGCCGCCTTACGTGCTGCAAAGTTATCTGCTCGGCTTGGCCGGCATCCGTTTCTTCACCTATTTCTTCATCTCTTGGATCATCTCGTCGCTCTACGCCTGCGCGTTCGTCATATTTGGCGATGCCCTGATGCAGGGCCGTGGCAAGATGGTCCTGATATCCGTGGGTTTGTTTGTCGTTTTGACCTTCGGGGTGCAGTTGCTGCGCCGCCGCTACGCCCGCAAGAAAATCACCAATGAGCAAGCCGGCTGAAATTAAATTGGAGAGTGGCGATGAGCGTGTCGCTTCTGTGGGCGAGTTTACGCGCCGGATCAAGGTCCTGCTGGAAACCGGCATTCGCCCAGGTTGGGTGCGGGGCGAAGTTTCCAATTTGCGCCAGCAGGCGAGCGGACATGTCTATTTTTCTTTAAAGGACAGCGAGGCCCAGCTCTCTGCCGTGATGTTTCGCGGTGACGCGGCCCGTCAAAGCCTCAAGTTGCGTGACGGACAACAAGTGTTGGTTTACGGCGAAATCAACGTTTACGAAGTGCGCGGCTCGTATCAGTTGATCGTGCGCGTGGTGGTCGAGGATGGCGTGGGCCGACTGCAGCAGGAGTTTGAAGCGCTGAAACAGAAACTCGCTGACGAAGGGCTGTTTGATCCGGCGAAGAAAAAACCGCTACCGGAAATGCCGGCCACGGTGGGGTTCATCACGTCACCGACCGGCGCGGCCGTGCAGGATTTTTTGCGGATTCTGATCCGACGCGGCTGGCGTGGTCGCGTGGTGATCCTGCCGGCCAAGGTGCAGGGCGAGGGCGCGGCGGATGAAATCGCCGCGATGCTTCAGCAGGCGGAAGTGCTGGGCATCTTTGATCTGTTGGTGATCGGCCGGGGTGGCGGCAGTCTCGAGGATTTATGGGCGTTCAACGAAGAACCTTTGGTCCGCGCGGTCGCGGCCTGCACCGTGCCGGTCATTTCCGCCGTCGGTCACGAGATTGATTTTACGTTATCGGACTTTGTGGCGGATGTGCGTGCGGAGACGCCGAGCGCGGCCGCGGAGCTGATCTCGAGTCATTTTGTGGAAGCCCTGGAACGGGTGGAGCAGGCGGCCTTGGATCTGCGCGCCCACTTGGAAGACACGGTGGAGCAGTCCCGGGAACGTCTGGATCACGCCCGCAGCCGGTTGCGACTCCTCAGCCCGAACGGTCAGATCGAGCAGGGCTTTCTGCGCTTGGATGACAGTGCCAACCGCTTGGTCGCGGCCTTGCGGTCCAACATACAGGAACGGCGGCATCAATTGGCGGCAGCCCGCTCTGAATTGGTGCGCCTTTCGCCCGAGATTCGCATCCAAAACGAGTCACAGCGCCTGCTCTCGCTGTGGAAACGGCTGCAATCGGTGAGTCCGACCTCCGTGCTGCAACGGGGCTTTGCGATTGTGCGCGATGCGGACGGCAATCCGGTGCCGCGGCGGGCCGGTCTGCAGCCGGGACAATCGCTCCAGGCGGAGTTTGGTGACGGCACATTGCCGGTGAGGGTGGAATAAAACCGAAAGTTGATTACTCTTAGGTGGGTATGAAGACACGAAACACGATCCTGACCCTCGCCCTGACGTTGGTCGCCGTCGGCACCCTCTTTTCCGCCACTATGAAAGACAGCAAAACTCCCGCCGCCAAAGACGCCCTCGAATGCGCCCCCGGTGAACTTTCCGCCTGCGGGCTCCCGTCCAATGTCGTCATCGACATGAGCAAGGCAAAGGTGCAGCGCACCGAGGCCGAATGGCGCCAGCGGCTCACCCCACTGCAGTATCATGTGGCGCGCGATCAGGGCACCGAACCGCCTTTCCGCAACGCCTTCTGGGACAAGCATGACGATGGCGTCTATTTTTGCGTGGGCTGCGACACGCCGCTTTTCGATAGTGCGACCAAGTTCGAGAGCGGCACCGGCTGGCCGAGTTTCTACAAGCCGATCGAGCGCTCATTTGTCGGTGTCGAGCGAGATGTGAGTCTCGGCATGATCCGCGATGAAGTGCACTGCACCGTCTGCGGGAGCCATCTTGGGCATGTCTTCGACGACGTGCCGCGCAAGAAAGGCCGGCGCTATTGCATCAACTCCGCCTCGCTGCGCTTCATGCCCCGCGCGAATTACGACGCGTGGGTCGCCCAGGGCAGTGTAGCGAGCAAGTGAAATTGTAGGGCGGGGTCCGCGACCCCGCTCTACAATTCTACAAGGGTGAATGGATTCACTTCCCCACGCCCGGCGGGGTAGAAACGGGTGCCGGTCCGCTGGGATAGATGCCGGCGGCGGCCATCCCGGCGGTGTGAATGTGCTCGAAGCGGCGGTCCGACATGGGATTGCCGGCCAGCATGTCGTCAGCGGGCAGACGAAGGTGCTGCTTGAGGGTGGCATCCAACACCTTGTCGTCAAAAAAGAGCACCTGCAGTTTGGTCGGCTCGTAACGCGAAACCGACCACGTCTCGGCCACGGCTTCGGTGGGATAAAACCGGGTGTAGGTCCAGACCGTGACCGGTCCGTCCTTGCTCTTCTTGGTCTCGATTTTCGACGGTTTGCCGAGCGAAAGATAAACCATGTCTGACGTGTAACCAATATCCAGCGCGCCGGTCCGGATGGCCTGCTGTTGCTCGGGGGCGAGGGCCGCATAAGTGGCGGGTTTTTCCTGAATACGGGCGGAGACGCCGGTCTCACAGCCGGCCAAGAGCAGGGCCGCGAACGTCGTCAATACAAGGGGCAGGGCAGGTTTCATGGGATTCCTTGGTTGAATGGTGAGCCGGAATACCGGCCGTTATATCTTAGACGCTATACCGAACAAAAATAGTTACAAGCGGGACGAGATAGTTGTTTCCGGCTGGAGGATGCACGGTCGGTATCAGTCCGCTACCTCGGCAAATTGGTCGGCAAACAGGCGAAGCGTTAGGCGATGAAAAACCCCGTGCGAGCGATTTGGTATCCGCTAGCGCAACCTGACTTACTTCTCGGACTTCCCGCCGTTCGTCAGATTCTGGCGTTGCTGATTTTTCCTGGCCATCGCCACACCCACCACGAACAAGCTGCAACCCACGGCAACCAACGCACCGTTATCGTTACTAAAAACCGATGCGAGGTTTAACGCGGCCCCCGCGATTATCAGGATGATAGAGGGGGCTTGTTTTTTAATATTCTCCATCGAGGGACTGGCCTGGGTGGATTCTATAGTGGCCGTTATCCAGCAAGTCCATCGTTAATGAGGGCGGCGCACACCCAAGGCTGCCGTCAGCATATCGATGGGGTGTGCTTCCTGCGATGCAGTCATTTTTCTGAGCCCAACGTTTAGTGATGAGCCATGGCGGGGCGAAGCCCCGACATTGGCTCTGGCCGATTGTTAGGCTCTTTCATTCTTCATAGCCTGCATCGCAATTCTTCCGTCATCGATAATATTCTCTGTCTCGCCCTCGGCCACTCCGATTCTAAAACCCTCGAACTCGGGCATGAGCAGCAACTCTTCCAACAGCGCTTTGCAGCGCTCATAAGCCACTTTCTTTTCTTCGCCGAGAAACTTCACGGTGAGTCCGCTATGCCATACCTGGACATCCTCGTCCTCGAGCTGGGCTATGATGCCACGCACCTTGGGCATCGAAGCATCGGTGAACCCCCAATCGCTGGACCCAAACTGAATAACCCGCAGCTTCTGGGCGGGTGAAGGAGCAGCTTTGCGAAAAAACGACATGTCTTTTGCCTAACGATTTAGCTGAGCCGCGAGCGCCGACGCGGAGCGGCGGTGCTCGTTGGCTCGGGCGACTTGTTAGCCTATGGTTTCTGTATCTTCACAGCGATAGTAGTGCGCCGAATCCAAGTCCGAAAAGAATTGTGCCGAGGATCACGTAAAACGCCCGAGCACCCTTGGCTCCGAAAGCTTTCTCCACAATCACTGCGCGAAAGTTCTCCCGGGACGCTTCCCAATCGAATATCGCGACCTTGAGAGAAAAGAACGCTCCGTAGAAACAGACGACGGCCGCGGCGATGGTGGGCATCTTGCTTGGCTAACGATTTAGCTCAGCCGCTCGGGCCGTGCAACGGCCCGAGTTGGCTGCGGCGACTGGATGGGCACTTTCTTCATATACCCATGACCGCCTCCCAGCCGGGGCCATTCGAAAAAGCCGAAGCGCCCCACGCAAATAGCGGAAGGGCTGATGCGCCTAGGTAGATCGCGGCCTCTCTCCACTTCGTCTTGATCGACGCGGAAACCGCGAAACCGACTGAAACCAACGAGGTGACGAAGAAGGCCAGTGAGGCAAACATCTGAATAGCAGCCAACGGGGCGAGAAGATCGATCGAGGCTCCGAACAAACGAGCAGCACATCCAGGGAGGACGATGATCGCCGTCACGACGACGAGCACGAAAACATAACGATTCCCGATCTTCATAGTTTGCCCATCAGTGTTATTCGGCCTTACTCGAAAGCCTTAGTGGAGTGGGTAACATAGACTCGGGAACTACGATAAAGCGTTGATTGGCACGATATGGGTTTTCTGGGTAAGGCATTTGTCGGGTGCGGTAGGCTCCTGCTAAAGCCTTACCCAGTTGGGCATTTGTCTTGTTCTTACGCCTTCGGAAACTTCACCCACTTCGCGCCGAGCTTGGAACTCTTCACCACGGTCTCGATGAAGGCCATGCCGTAGACGCCGTCCTCGATGGTCGGGAAATCCAAATCCTTCGGTTGCTTCTTGCCGGTGACCTCGGCCTCGATGGCGCGGAAGACTTCGAGGTAGATGTTGGCGAAGGCTTCCAAATAGCCCTCGGGGTGACCAAAGGGAATGCGGGTGAACTTTTTGCCGTGGTCGGAAATGTAGTCGTTGCCGCGGCGCCAGATTTCGCGGGGCCGGTCGGCGTATTTGACCACGAGTTCGTTGGGGAACTCCTGCCGCCATTCGATACCGGCCTTGGTGCCGTAGACACGGATGTTGAGCATGTTCTCGTCGCCGATGCAGATTTGCGAGGAGTGCAGCACGCCCTTGGCGCCGCCCTTGTAGCGGACGAGCACGTTGCCGTCGTCATCGAGTTTGCGGCCTTTGACGAAGGTGGTGAGATCGGCGCAAAGCGTGTCGATTTCCAATCCGGTGATGTAGCGCGCGAGATTTTCCGCGTGCGTGCCGATGTCGCCCATGCAGCCGGCGGCGCCGCTGCGCTTGGGGTCGGTGCGCCACGAGGCCTGCTTCTGGTCGGAGGCTTCGAGGAAGGTGGAGAGCCAGCCCTGCGGATACTCCACGACGACCTTGCGAAGGTTGCCGAGCTTGCCCTTTTGCACGAACTCGCGGGCCTGCTTGACCATCACGTTGCCGGTGTAGTTGTGGGTCAGCACGAACACCTTCTTGGATTTCTTAACGATGGTGCGGAGCTTCTTGGCCTCGGCCAGATCGAAGGTGGCGGGCTTGTCGAGCACCACGTTGAAGCCAGCCTCGAGAAACAGTTTGGCCGGCGGGAAGTGCTGGTGGTTCGGCGTGACGATGACGACGAAGTCGAGTCGCTTGTCCGCGGGCATCGCGGCCTCGGCCTTGGCCATTTCAGCGTAAGACCCATAGGCGCGGTCGGGGGAGACGAGGAGGTCCTTCGCGGAATCCTTGGAGCGTTGCGGGTCGGAGGAAAAGGCACCGGCGACGAGCTCGGCTTTGCCATCCATGTGGGTGGCGATGCGATGCACGGCGCCGATAAACGCGCCGCGGCCGCCGCCGATCATGCCAAAACGTAGTTTTCTGTTCATAGGTGTTTAAAAATTGGCCGCGGAGGCGCGGAGACACGGAGCGAAATCATGCGGTTCTCCGTGTCTTGGTGTCTCCGTAGCAATGATCGTTACTGATTTTTCTTGTCGAACGCGGCGTCGAAGGCCAGCGAGCTGGAAGGGAAGTCGACTTGGCGAACAAAGGCCGCCGCCTCGGTGCCGCCGTGCACGCGGTCCATGCGAATGTCTTCCCACTCGACGGAGAGCGGACCGGCATAGCCGATGTCATTCAGCGCAACGATGATGTCCTCAAACTTGATGTCACCGTGGCCGAGGGAACGGAAATCCCAGTAGCGGCGCGCATCGCCGAATCCAACGTGGCCGCCGAAGACGCCGACGGAGCCGTCCCCGTGGCCCCACCATACATCCTTCATGTGGACGTGATAGATGCGGTCGGCAAAGGTGCGAATGAACTTCACGTAATCCACGCCTTGGTATCCGAGGTGGGATGGATCGTAGTTGAAACCGAAACGCTTGTGGCCCTTGACCGCGGCGATGGCCTGCTGCGAGGAGGCGATGTCGAAGGCGATCTCGGTCGGGTGCACCTCGAGGCCGAAGTTGACGTTCAATTGATCGAAGGCCTCGAGGATCGGGCCGAAGCGCTGGCCGAAGTCGGCGAAACCTTTGTCCCAATATTCCTGCGAGGTCGGGGGAAACGCGTAAAGGGAATGCCAGATGGACGAACCGGTGAAGCCGTTGACCACGGCGGGGAAGTCATCGCGGTTTTTGCGGCCGGGTTTGGCGTCGAAGAATTTCCGCGCGGCCTTGCCGGCGGTGATCATTTTCTTCGCCGCGCGTTTGCGCACACCCTCGGGTTTGCCATCACCCCAGACGTCGGGCGGCAGGATGGCTTGGTGGCGTTCGTCGATGTTGTCGCAGATGGCCTGACCGACGAGATGACTGGAGATCGCGTAGCAAGTGAGCCCATGGTCCTTCAGCAGCGCCCACTTGTCGTTCACATATTTCTTCGACTTGGCGGCGGCATCGACATCAAAGTGATCGCCCCAGCAGGCGAGTTCGACCCCATCGTAGCCCATCGATTTGACGAGCGGGGCCAGTTTTTCGAGCGGCAGATCGGCCCATTGGCCGGTGAACAGGGTAACAGGTCTTGGCATAAGTTTTGGGGATGAAAGTTTGGCCGGCGCGACGCGACGGCAGGGTCCTACTGTTCTTGCGCAAAGCCGCGCTGTCGCAAGTGCTTTGTGTGGCATCTCGGAGAAAACGGTCGAGGAGGGTATCACGCTGAGACGCGGAGGCACAGAGAATGAATAAGGATCAATTGGGTGAACCTCTCAAAGAGTCGTCTTGAGGAGAGGTTTGTCTCTGCGCCTCCGCGTCTCTGCGTGAGATCAACCCAACATTCGAATCACGTCGCGTCGTCGTAGGCCTTGGGCGTGACGAGTCCGGCCAGTGGTTCGCCTTTGGAGTAGGCTTGGAGATTACGCAGCACGTGTTCCCCGGCATCGACATAGCGATCAAGCGTCGGTCCGGCGACATGCGGGGTCACACTCACATTGCGCAGTCCGCGCCAAGGGCTGTCCACCGGCAACGGTTCCTGCACGAAGACATCCAAACCGACCCGCAGATTGCCTTCGCGCGCCACGCGCACCAAGGCGTCCTCATCGGTGATACCGGCGCGGGCGACATTGACGAAGACGCCACCGGGGCGAATCGAGCGCAGGTGTTTTTCCGTGACCGTGCCTGCGGTAAACGGATTGAGCGGGGCCAATTCGATGATCACATCATTGTCGGCAAAGAGGGATTCGAGGGATGCGGCGGGAGACGCTCCCGTGGATTTAGCCGCCGCCGCATCGAAGTCGGGCGCCAGGACCGACACGGTGCAATCAAACGGCCGCAGCAGTTTGAGGAATTCCCGGGCGACGGCACCGTAGCCATGCACACCGACGCGGCGGTTGAAAAGGGACTTCACTTGCTCCCAGCCATCGCGCCAGCCCTTTTCCAAATGAATCTGATAGGTCCACTCCGTGGCGCGGCGCAAACTGGCCAGCGTATGAAAGAGGGCGCACTCGGCGACCGTGCGGCTGATGATCGAACCCCAGTTGGTCACGATAAACCCATCCACCAATTGCTGTCGTGTGACCAAGCGGCGCACCGAACCGGTCAGGTAGCACATGTAACGCAGATTCGACGGCAAGGGATCAGGCAGAGGTTGCGTGTTCCAGCAACCGAGGAGGACCTCGGGATTGATCCGCTCCAGTTCCACGGCGAATGCCTCGCGGGACATGCCGGTTGGATCGATCAACTGAAACTTCGGGCTGAGTTTTGTAACCTGCTCAAACAAGCCGTTCGGCAGAAAATGCTCTTTTTCGAAAGGGGTGAGGACCGCGAGGAGGGAGGTGATGGCGGGCATGGGCGGATCAATAATAAAGCCAGTATTTGCGGGTTTGTTGCTGGTAGATTTTCGCCTTCGCCTCCCAGTCTTTGATAAAGGCTTCGACGTTGACTCGGGCGCCATCGCGCTTGATGGCATCGTAAAATTCAGTCGAGCCCATGTGCTTCATGAAGCCGTTGATGGAAGTGCCGGAGGAATAAACGAAAGGATTCTGGCCCTCGTATTTGCAGGCGAGCCGCATGAGATGGAAACTCAACTCAGTCGGGCGCCAGTCCTGGTAGTCGTTAACCTCAATGTAGAGTCCCGTCACCGGTTTGCCGTCACGATTGGGCACACTTACGCGGCGGAAATTCAGGCCCGGGATGTTAAGCGCGCGCAGTTCCCGCTCGAGCAAGGTGTCACTGATCTTGGGATGAGAGATGCCGCGGAACGGATAACTGGTGCCGAGCCCGTGACTGAATCCGGTGAGATAAGTGCCGAGCCCGGTCATGGGGTAGCCGATCACGGAGGCAAAGTCTTGGATATACGGCGAAGTGGGCACCCATTTCAGACCGGTCTCCGGCCAACGCATGCTGCGGCGCCAGCCCCGCATCGAGATGATGGTGAGTTTCCCGCGCAGGCGGTTGGCCTCGGAAATATTGAGCGCCTTCGGCACCTGCATGATGCCGGGCGCCTCCTTGGCCATGCGGGCGAGTTCGCCGATGGTGAGGCCGTGCACATACGGCACCCGAAAAGCCCCGACATAACTTTTCCACTGCGCATCCAGCGGGGGACCGTCGACCTTGAGTCCACCCAACGGATTGGGCCGGTCGAGCACGATGACCTCGACGTTGTTTTCAAAACAGGCGCCCAGCGTGTAGAGCATGGCACTGATGAAAGTGTAACTGCGTGTGCCGACATCCTGCAGGTCGATCACCATCGCATCCAACCCGGTGAGCATCTTTTTCGTGGGCTTGCGGAAATTACCGTAGAGGGAATAGACAGGTAACTTGGTGCGCGGATCGATGACATCTTCGATGGGAATCTCCGCCTTCTGGTTACCGTAGATGCCGTGCTCAGGACCGAACAAAGCGACGAGGTTGACCCCGGGGGCCCGGCGCAGGACATCGATCGTGCTGACACCTTGGCGGTTAACACCGGCGGGATGCGTGAGAAGGCCGACGCGTTTGCCGCGCAATTCCTTGAAGCCACCGACCTCCAACACGTCGATGCCGAGCATGACGGGATAAGGCATGGCATTCGCCGGGGTGGGATTGAGCACCGGGGCCGGACCAGCGGGCAGGGTGGCCGGTCGCTTGGGCGCAGTAGCGGTAGGTCGCGTCGGCGCTTGGCTGGAACTGCAGCCGAGCATGCCGACCAACAATACGAAAAGCGGGAGAATATTGTTCAGGGGCGAAAGGCGCAGGTTTCCGGACATGAGCAGGAGTTACTTTGGCGGGCCGGTCGGTTCCGTCGAGCGGGAACCTCGTCGCATGTGCAAATGTTTCGGACCAAAGCGCTCGGCGAGGATTCGCCACGAAACATCGAGCAAGATGCCTAGCAGGGTGCCGACTATGGCGCCGCCGATGACCAGTGCATTGATTGCACTGCCAACGCGCCGGCTCCAATGCATCTCGGGTCCTGACGTCGGTTTGACCTGACTGCCGTCAAATTCCGTCACCACGGTCGGTCCCCCAATGGCATCTATGTCTTCTTCGACTTCGATGGTGTCGCCAAACCCGGACCATACGATGACACTTTTGCCCAGCTGATAGGTCGCGTAATAAATCGGCGTCGCGGTCACGGGGTTGGTGATGAATTGCAGACCGCCCAGCACCATGAAATTGGCACGCAGCAGCAGGGCCAGAATGAAGGCCGAAGGCAATTGCACGCCGAGAATGGGCATGACCGACAAAATTGAACCCGCGTAAAACGCCGGCCTCAGATGGGGCATCCGGAAGGACCAGAGATAGGATCGCTTGCGCGCTACCTCGGCGAAGCGGCCGAAAATCGGGTAACGATGGAGGGCGGCCCGGCGCGGAATGAAGCGCAGCACCTGTTTCCAGAGGCGGAAACGGGCATGGCGGTCCTTGCGGGAGTTTTCATCAGGCATCGGGGGAAAAGGTGGCGGAGATCGACTCACTTAGCAAACGGGATGCGGCCGGCAGCGCTTCGGCCAACGGCATGGTTGCCGGGGTGATGGGATGCAGATTCAAGCCGGCTTCACCTATGTCCGGCAGATCGATCCGTCCGGCAAAGACATGCACGGTTTTGCCCAATCCCACGGCTCGAGTAGCCAAGGCACCTGGTCCTTTGCCATTGAGGGAGCTGGTGTCGAAGCTGCCTTCACCGGTAATGACGAGATCGGCCTGTGCGAGATGGGTGTCCAAATCGAGCCACGCTGAAACGAGTTCGTTGCCGGACAAGAGTTGGGCGTCAGCCGCAGTCATCAGCCCAAAGGCAATGCCACCGGCCGCCCCGGCTCCCGGGGTGGTCATCGTGTCCGGCGATTTGCCGAGGTGCGCGCATAGCAAGGTGGCGAGCCGTGCGCTTTTGGCTTCGAGTTTGGGCAGGTCCTCCGCGCGCAGGCCTTTTTGCGGACCGTAGATGGCGGCAGCGCCATTGGGTCCTAGCAACGGATTGGCCACGTCACAGGCGATGCGGATCGGCGGAGTGGCCGGATCGATGGTTGATGCCAGCTTTACGATCCGGGGCCAAGTTTGAGGGACGGGTGGCGTGACCGATTGGTTTTGCGCATCGTGTAATTGGAGTCCCATGGCGTTGAGCGCGCCGAGGCCCAGATCGTTCGTCGCACTGCCACCGACGCCGAGCAAGATGGCGGCAGCCCCCTGACTACGGGCAAATTGGATGAGCTCACCGGTGCCGAGGGTGGTGGTTTGCCACGGATCGCGTTCATCACTTGCGAGCAATGCGAGTCCACTGGCCGTGGCCATTTCGATCAACGCGATAGAGGCATCTGTGGGTATATCCGGCGGCAAACTCAGAATTTCACGCGCCGCGGAGGGAATGTTTTTTAACTGCACCAGACCGATGCTGGGCTCGACGGGTTGGCCACGCGGACCCGTGACGGTGCACCGATGCATTTGCCCGTGGCTGGTTTGAGTCAGGATAGCCGCGAAGCCTTCGCCGCCATCGGTCAACGGACATTGCTGGATGCTCCATGCTGGTTTTAGCGCGGCCAGCGCAGTCGCCGCCGTCTCACAAGCGGCCGGGGCCGTGAGTGAGTCTTTGAATTTATCAAAGGCGATGAGGACGCGCATGGGTGAATTGAAACGAAAACCTCCGGGCAGACGGAGGCGAGCGTTTTGCGTGTGAATCAATCCGCGCAAAGAAAAGCGGAGTCCCGTGGGACTCCGCTTGAAGTTGGCAGACCTACCAAAATCAGAACTTGGATCCGTTGGCCTTGGTGCCGCAGAGCGAAACTTGGATGCCGAGTTCCGCGGCCAATGCGGCCTTGGTGTAGAGAGCAAGATCGGCGGCGGCAGCGGATTTGGCGTAGGCTACCTGGATATGGTTCGCCTTGTGGCGGGCCATCAACTGGTCGCGGGTCACGCCGTAAGTCACGGCGTGCATGATCGGCCATTGCTCGGTCGTCTCTTTCCAGCGGCGCTCGGTTTCGGCCGCGGGGAGGCTGATGGCCTTGGCCCGACCGAGATCCATCTTGAGTTTGCCGCCTTCCACAAAGATGCGGCTCCAGATGATCTCGCCCGGTTTGGCGATACCGCGCACGGTGCCGCCGCCGAGGCGGAAATACATCTTGGGCTGACGCATGGAATCGGTGCCGGCGTAACCGTTGACATGATGCTCCGGCGGGGCGCTGCCCGAAATCAGGAACACCCAGACGTAGTCCTTGGTGGTGCCGCTTTGATCGGTGTCGCCCCAGCGCAAATCGTGCAGGGTGTTTTCGACCGGTTGGCCGAGTAACTTGTGCACGCGATTGGTCAGCAAACCATCAAGGCCGGCGCATTCGTCGACTTCGTTGAAGTGAGTCATCGGTTCGCCCGCGCGGATGACCTTACCGGCGGCGTTCTTGACCGGCGGACGATCAGAGTTGTTGAGGATGCCCTCGACCAGATCGGAGGCGGGCAGCAAGTCCTTGAGGCCCTGCTGGTATTGGATGCCGATGGTTTCGCAGCCAAACTCATCGGCGATGCGCAGGGCGGCGACGTAGGTTTTGCACTGCCAGAGCACCTGTTCCTTGGTCAGCTCGTTTTCCGGGTCTGTGCCGAAGTGGAACTTCATGCCCTTGGCCTTGAGCCAATTGAACACTGCATTGCCCTCGGCGTCGCTCACCTGGGTCGCGCCGTAGTAAAGGGCGGACTGGGAAAGGCGTTCCTTGTAGACGCCGCACGAAAAGAGCAGTTCGTCCGGAATGATGGCGTTATACATGCCCATGCAACCCTCGTCAAAAATGCCCATGATCGATTTGCGCAGGCGCAGATCGGCGGCGACTTTTTTGGCGATGGTTTTGGCCTTGGCGGGGACGGTGCAGCGGCCGAGCGGCTTGACGTGGGTAACCGGGTGCTTGATGACGCCGGACTTCAACCAAGTGGCCAGATTGCCGAGGAAAAAGTCATCGGTGAAATCACGGCTCCAAAGCGTGGAGTAGTTCACGCCCGCCTTGGTCAATGAACCGTTGAGATTAAGCATGCCGACCAAACCGGGTGCGCTGCCCGACCAATTGGCGACGGTGAGAATCGGGGCCTGATGCGAGATGAGGCCGTGCAGGATGTGGTGCGAATATTGCCACACCGCTTCGGCGACGATCAGTGGCGTCTGCGGGTCGATGCCGGCAAAGATCTCCATACCTTCCTTTTGGGAGCCGATGAAGCCGTGCTTCAACTTGGCCTTGTAGGGATGGGCGCGGACCAGCTTGTAGCCGAGTTTGGCCACCGCGGAGGTGAGTTGCTTTTCCATCGCCTTTTGGAAGGCCCAGGTGGCTTCGTTGGCGGATTGGCGCAGATCACCGTTGGCGATCAGCAGAATGGTTTTGGCGGAGGGCTTTTTCATTTGGATAGGATAATTAGGGAGTGGGACTTCATCAGGACTGTAGCCGGCCTCGCTGAGGCCGCACCGGGGGCGGCGACCCCCGCCATATTAGGCAAGTGACGCGCAGGGTTGGGTAGGTGGTGGGGTTGGGGCTAGATAATATCGGCCCAGATGATCCGGGCGGTTGGTTGGGGAGAAAGGTGCATTATGCACTGGCGGAGACGCTTTCGGAATGGATAGTTTGCGGAAAGGCATGGATAAAATCGGCATAACCCGGCAGCGGCTGCTCTCCCAGCAGGTCACGGGCACGCGTTACTTCTTTCTGAATCTCACCCCGCATGGGGGCGGTCAGTTGCGGCCGGCGCTCGGCGGACGTGAGCACTGTAATCCCGAGTATGCCGTGGACCGCGACGACTATGCCTATGAGGGGCTGGAGTATGTGGCTGAGGGAACTGGTTGGGTGGAATTGGATGGGGTGCAGCATCCACTCGCGCCCGGCACGGTGTTCGCCTACGGCAAGAAAACGCGATGCGTGATCCGGACTAATCCGAATCAACCGATGGTGAAATATTTTGTCTGTCTGGCCGGGACTGGGGCCGCGGCACGGTTGCAACGCGCCGGGGTCAGGCCGGGCGAAATGCGGGTGCTCGCGGTGCACGCGGAAATGCGCGGATTGTTCGAAGACCTGATCCACGAAGGGCAGCGACCGGGCAAATTGGCGCGGGCTTTAGCGGCTACGCGACTGGAGCTCTTACTGCTGAAGGTCGAGGAACACATCGCGCACGGTCCGCGGCAGGATGACCCGGCGCGCGAACGCTTCTTGCGCTGCAAGTCGATGATTGATGAACGGGCGCAGAAATTGACCACCCTGGAGGATGTGGCGGCGGCCGTCGGGTTGGAGGTTTCCAGTGTTTGCCGGTTGTTCCGGCGGTTCCACGACCGCAGTCCCTACCGATATTTATTGCAGCGCAAGATGACGCTGGCGGCGGAGGACTTGGTGGAAAATGGCGGCTTGGTGAAAGAGGTGGCGCAACGCGTCGGCTTCAGCGACCCGTTTCATTTCTCGCGTTGTTTCAAAGCGGTGCACGGGGTGGCGCCCCGTGATCTGTTGCGCTACCGGCGAACCGAATGAGGACAGGTTTAGGCGATAATTGAAGATGGCAGGGTGGGAGGTTAGGTCCCCCTGCACGCCATGACGGGCACAGGGACGTGCCCGTCCACCATCAATCAATGCCCTGATAACGATACAGGTGCTATCGGCCAATATTACGACCCGGCAACGATGAGGTCGGAGGTTACTGCGCTCACGCCATCTGTATCGAGGGACAAGGCGATGGCCTTGCCAATCAAGTCAGGCGAATTTACGGAGCCCTTCAGTGTCACGTCATGGTCCTTGACGTCTATATTGATAGCCCAAGCCGACAGGTCGGCATCGAGCACGAACTTGGCCTTGATGACCGCGAGGATACGCGCGTCAGAAATGGCTCCCACGGCTGAAGCGGATTTCTGGCGGACGACCTGCCCGGTTTTATCGAGATCGGCCTTGATATCGGCGGGAGTCAGGTGCCACTCCACCAGTTTATCCGCAACGGAATCCTTCACGGTAACCGCCGCCGTTTTGGTTTGATCGACCATCCGCGTGGTTGCATCGCGGGCCTGCTCACGTAGAGGGGTGGTGGTCGGCGGATGGCGTTCCACGTAGATGCCCATGCCCACGATGTCGGCCAAGGCGCCGAGGAGGAAGAAGAGGAGAGCGGTTTTCATGCTGTGTTTATGACCGGTGGGACGGACATTGGTTCACCCAGGCCCCAGCAATTTGTTTTGAATGCCGTCGCCGGCATTGTTTGGCTCCTGCTCCTATGGCCCAGAAATCAGCCCTTGTTACCGGAGCATCACGCGGCATTGGCCGTGGCATCGCGATTGAACTCGCCCGCGCGGGCTACCGCGTAGCGATCAACTACGCCGGCAATGCGGCGGCGGCGGCCGAGGCGCTCAAGCTGGTGCAGGAGGCGGGCAGTGACGGCTTCATCGTGCAGGGCGACGTGGCGGTGGCGGCCGACCGGGAACGCTTGATCGCTGAGACGGTGGAGAAATTCGGCCGACTGGATCTGCTGGTGAACAACGCCGGCGTGGCCCCGAATGTGCGGGCCGATTTGCTGGATGCGGGCGAGGAGAGCTTTGACCGCCTGTTCGGCATCAACCTCAAAGGCCCCTTTTTCCTCACGCAACTCGCGGCGAAGCAGATGCTCAAGCAAACGCAGGATGCCGAGGGGTTTCGCGGCCGGATCGTTAATATCACTTCCATTTCGGTCTACACATCGTCGATCAATCGCGGCGACTACTGCATGGTGAAAGCTGGGCTCGCGATGATGACCAAGCTGTTCGCCGACCGGCTCGGTAACGACGGCATCAATGTTTACGAGATTCGCCCGGGCGTCATTGCCACCGACATGACCGGTGGGGTGAAGGAGAAATACGACAAGCTGATCATCCAAGACGAGCGCGGCATCACGCCGATCCGGCGCTGGGGC
>Ga0222714_10001245_pt1 | contig 28782 bp, 23 predicted proteins | sample C33_3DmetaG_FD_165048 | JGI IMG/M metagenome (GOLD analysis project Ga0222714, IMG submission 165048) | Estuarine water microbial communities from San Francisco Bay, California, United States - C33_3D | ecosystem: Environmental > Aquatic > Marine > Unclassified | place: USA: California... | reverse complement strand
AATTGGGCATCGCGGCTCTGGGTCACCCAAAAATCGGCGCGTTTTCCTACCGAAAGCGAACCCAACTGCTCTTCCAAGCGAAGAGCCCGAGCCGCATTGGCCGTCGAGGCCCAGAATGCCTCTTCGGGCATGAGCTTCATTTGGGTGCAGGCCAGGGCCACAATAGACTGCATGCTCAGAAGCGGGCTTGATCCCGGATTGAAATCTGAGGCAATGGCCAAGGGGAGGCCCGCTGAAATCAGCTCGCGGCCGGGCGTGTAGGGCAGTCCCAGGAAATACGAGGTACCGGGCAGGGCTACAGGAACTACCTCGCTGTTTTGCAGACAAGCAATTTCTTCTGGGCCACAGTGTTCCAAGTGATCCACGCTGTAGGACTGGTATTGGCAGGCCACTTGAACGCCTCCTGTCAATCCCAGTTCGTTGCCGTGGATTTTGGAGGGGAGGCCGGCGCGCGCGCCGGCCTCCAATATGCGAGCAGTTTGCTCGACACTGAAAAACCCGCGGTCGCAGAATACGTCTATGTGATCGGCCAAGCCCTCGTCGAGCACGCGGGGCAACATTTCCTCGATGACCAAGTTTACATAGTCATCTTCCCTGCCCTTGTATTCTTTAGGGAAGGCGTGAGCCCCCAAAAAGGTGGTGCGTATGGTCAGAGGCAAGGATTCCTTCAAGCGGCGAGCCACCCGCAGAATTTTCAATTCTGATTCCAGGCTCAAGCCGTAGCCGCTTTTGATCTCCAAACAAGTGGTTCCGTGCGCCATCATGTTGCGCACATAAGACTCTGATTGCTGGTACAACTGCTCTTCATCGATCAGCGCCATCTTGGCTGCTGAGTTCAAAATGCCGCCGCCTGCGGCGGCGATTTCTTCATACGAAGCGCCCTTTAGGCGCATGGCGAACTCTTCGTGCCTGGGAGCCGCAAAGACCGCATGAGAATGCGAATCGACGTAACCTGGCATCAGTTCAGCTCCTTTCAAATCGACAACCTGGTCAGCCCTGGGACCAGCCCCCTCGCCCATTTCTGCAATCAAACCGTCTTCGACCAGCAGATAGGCATTTTTCAAAACCGATACCGAAGCCATATCAGCCCCGCTTTTGAAGTGTTCGCCCTCAGGCAGGGAACCCAACAACTGGGAAATACCGTGGAATAGTTTGCGCATCGCTTGCAAAAAAAGCATATTTGAGGCAGTTCCTATGCCTGAAGACCTGATTGAAATTCTGAAAAAACCCATTGAACAAGGGAATGGCTGTTTTATAGCATCCAATGCGACAGCCATTGGGCGCGTCAAACTCGGCGATCAAGTTTCGCTCTGGTTTGGGGCCGTGCTGCGCGGCGATACCGACCGCATCGAGGTCGGCGATCGCAGCAACATTCAAGATAACGCCGTGCTCCACGCCGATCCTGGAGACCCTTGTTTGCTGGGCCACGACTGTGTCGTAGGCCATGGCGCCGTGGTACACGGCGCCGTACTCCAAGACCATGTTTTGGTGGGCATGAATGCCGTGGTGCTCAACCGAGCCACCGTAGGAAGAGGAAGCATCATAGGGGCCAATGCACTGGTTCCCCAAGGCATGGACATCCCCCCCTTTTCTTTGGTGCTCGGAACCCCCGCCAAAGTAGTCAAAACCTTGGGACCCGAATCGGTAGACCGCATACACCGAAACGCCCAAGAATACGTCGAAAGAGCCCAATCCTACCTTCAGTTCTACCAAGAAATCCAAAACGAGGGCTGATACTCCCGTTCTTGGCATTATTTTTGGTGAAATGTGAGCCCCGATGGCGCGTTCCCCCAAGTATGTGTACAACCCCAAGACCCTCATGTTCGAGCGGGTCTCCCAAAAAGCGAGCTACATACGCTGGCGCTTGGCGGGCATGGTGTCGCTGCTCATCTTGATCGTACTCGCCTCCAGTTTCATTTTTGATCGCTTTTTCAGCACGCCCGCCGATCTCTTGGTTCGCGAGCAAAACCGGGCGCTCAAGGCTGAACTCAATCTCATGGAGAGCCAAATTGACAATTTGGAAAATCAGCTCAGCGAACTCAATGATCGCGACGTCAACATCTACCGGGCCATCTACAACGTCAATCCGCCGAAGAAGAAAGATCCCCGGGGAGCCGATTACGCCGAATTGCTCAAATTGCCCCAAGGCAAAATTGTCAAGCGTCTGAAAGAGAAAATGGACCGCTTGGAACAGTTGGCCGAGACCCAAGTAGCCAGCTATGCGCAGTTGGAAAAATTGGCCAAGAACCGCCAAGACCTCATCGATGCCATGCCCGCGATCATGCCCGTCGCCAATAAGGAATTGAGGCGAATGGCCTCTGGATTTGGCTATCGAAAAGACCCCTTTTACCACACTTCGAGTTTCCATGCCGGCATGGACTTTACCGCTGAAATAGGCACCGAAGTATACGCCACAGGTAGCGGCGTGGTCATAGAGGTGAAGTCAGAACGGTGGGGCTATGGAAATCACATCGTGATTCGCCACGGCTACGGATACACCACCCTGTATGCCCACCTGAGCCGATTTGCGGTCAAACCGGGCACCAAGGTTAAGCGCGGTCAACTCATCGGATACATAGGCTCTACGGGCCGTTCGACCGGTCCACACTTGCACTATGAGGTTCGCTTGGGCAATCGCCCGTTGAACCCGGCCTTCTTCTACCGCAACGATCTCAGCGATGCCGAGTACCGCGAAATGTTGGAAATGGCCCAGCAGGAGTCGACGCGCTTCGATTGATTCAGCCCTGAACTCCTGGCTGAGTTGCTCAGCCATGAGCACCCCTGAATCATCCTCCCAAAACAGAAGCACGCAAACGCTTGTATGCGAGGGGGGCAAGGTGTAGGTTTGCAGCATGGAGACGGGTAGCTCGAAGAAATACTTCAAGATTGGGGAAGTCAGCGAAATGCTGGGCGTTCCGGCCTCTACCCTGCGGTTCTGGGAGAAGAATTTCCCCCAGATTCAGCCTATGAAGAACAAGAAAGGCGACCGCATCTACCACCTCAAAGACATTGACTTGCTTCGCAACATTCATTATCTTGTTAAGGAGAAGGGCATGCACCTGGCCAAAGCCTCTAAACAAATGAGGCGCAGCGCGGATCTAAGCGATCCCAAGCTGGAACTGGTCAAGCAACTTCGCGCCTTCAAAGAGCAACTATTGGATCTGAAAAAGCAACTGGAATGATCAAGCGCGCCGGGCTGTGCCTGGCCTTTTTGCCGAATTGTTTTGCACAAATTGCAAGTTCTCCCTTCGCTTTGGGAGGATGGCAGTGCCATGCCACATCCGCGCAGGAGCTGGGCACCTACCTGGCTTGGGGACCGGCTGATTTGTACCGATGGGCCGCAGAAGCGAAGGCAGGCGTCTACCATCTAGGCGCCTGGCAAGAAGGCAACCGCGACCAAAACCGCCGCCAAGCATTTGCAGGAACCCAGATCGCCCTTTCACCCGCCCTGAGCGTAATCGTTCAGCTCGGCCTTTCACAGGTTCAAAACGTGCAAATCACTCCCATTGCCGCCCTAGGCTTGGAATGGGAATCGAAATACCGCCTGTTGTACAGCCTAGACGCGGGATCAACATGGGGCTATCCACTGAGTTCGTTCAGCGCCCTGCCCGCCGGCACCCGCAGCCACCACGGCACCCTGATTAGCCGCTACCAGCAAGAACTGAAAACAGCACCAGGAGCCTCGATCCAAGCCCAAATCAGCCTTCATGCTGAGCGAGCCGCCTGGGGTCTGGCCTGGGAACAGCACTGGCAAAACCTACCCCTGGAATCCTTGTTGGCCTGGGAAAGCGGCCCATACCCCTTGCGGCTGCTGCTTCGCCACCCGACTCGAACCGGCTGCTGGGAGGCTGCCCTTCGATTGCACAGCCACCTACCCCCTTCTCTGGCCCTGGGATATCGGCAGTCGCTGAAGCCCTATTGAAGGCCCCCGCGCCCTGCCGGCGCGTAACAAGTCCTACCCCTATTGAAGGCTCCCGCGCCCTGCGGGCGCGCTAGAGAAGCCGAACCTCATTCTCGGCTCCCGAAGTACCGCGTAATCCCCCATTCGAAGGCTCCCGCGCCCTGCGGGCGCGAAACAAGTTGTACCTCAATGGAAGGCCCCCGCGCCCTGCGGGCGCGGGGGCCAAGTCTCAATCGTTTATATCCGTTTACGCTCCATTTGGACCCTTTCCAATCCGGGTATTTCGCAACATGTTTGGCAAAAAGACCACCCTTACCTTGGCATTGAGCATGGGTTTTTACCCGCTCGTTTGGGCCCAAGTAGAGTGGGAACCTCGGGTTTGGCTCAGCGATGTGCAGGAGTCTCTGGATTGGACAGCAGGGACCCTTCAAGGGAGATGGGGTATAGGGCGCGGCGCAGCCGCGCCTGTTGGGGCCGTGGGTTCGGGTTGGGCTTATGCAGCGCAAGGGGCTTGGAAAGGCCCGGTCGGGGAATCGCTTTCCCTGAGCCTGCAGAAAGATGCATTTGAAAAAGGGATCGATTACCGCGGCTTTTCTGCGAGTGCCCGAAATTGGGTCCTGGGCGACATGCAAATCTGGCTGGGACAAGGATTGATGCGGGGTCAAGGGTCGAGTCCATTCGCGGGAATGAGCCCTTTGGGAATGGAGAAATGGAGTCTGCAATTGAAGCCATACAGGGGGTTTCGGGAGGGCTATGCTTTACGCGGATTGGGCAAAACTTGGACCCGTGAACATCTTCGCTGGGGATTCGCGGCAGGCCAGCGAAAACTGGACGCTCGATTCCTAGGAAGTGAGTTTCAATCTTTGGACCTGTCGGGTGATCGCAGCAGTCTGCTAGCCATGAGCCGCAGAGAAAATCTCAGGCAAAGGAGTCTGCTGCTTTTTGCCGAGGGCAGTTTCCACAAACTTGAAAACAATCGCGAACCGGCCTGGATTTGGGGTATTGGATGGGGTCTGCATGGATTTCGGCAAGCCCAAGCCTCATTTGAACAGCGATTCACCGATGTTCAAGTTTGGGGGCGAGGGCCGCTAGGGTATGGCCATTTGGCTTGGGAATGGGCGAAAGTCAGCCTTGGGGGACCAGGTTCGTGGGTATTCAAATACAGCCAGGCCTTGAGTCGTTGGAGCGATTGGGGGCTGCAATTCAGCCAAGTTTCAGGCCGATTGCCCGCGTTATCACGCATAGGAGCCGAAGAAGAATTGCCCGAGGGAACTTCGGCCCTTTTGTTGTGGAATGCAGGCCCTGCCTGGAGGCATGTTTATGTCAGCAGCCAATGGCAAATGGAAGCACTTGTGGGGCCGAATTGGCAGAACCGATTGGGTGTTAAAAGCGAACATAGGAAAGCCAAACCCGGGGAATTGAGCATGTGGAGTTTGGACCTTAGACTGAGTCAATCGGGCTCGAATTGGGTGGTTCAATCCCGCGCCCAGCTGCGCTGGGCGCTAGCCGCCCCTTCGCAAAACCACCACCTCCAATGGACCGCTCAGATTCGCCAATTGGGCCCCCATGCTGCGTTGGAAACCCTGGAACCGCAAGGCCAATGGAACCTCAAGGTCAAATGGGGTACCAGGTCCCTGGCCTGCGTGCTATACAGGGGTGACGGAATTCAATGGGCCCAAGTCCCCAGCCTTCCCTATCAATCCTCATGGATGGCCCTGAGCGGGAATGGAATTTGCCTGCGAGGCTGCCACCAAATCAGCCTTGGAAAAAGAGCCGAGTTGCAAATTCAAGCCACCTGGGGCCCTCGGCAACCTCAGCAAGCCGCATTGCTTCGTATGTTTGCACAAGTACAATGGAAAGCCTGAATTCGATTTGCAAACTCAGCGTGAACATCAACAAGTTCGCGACTCTGCGCAATGCACGCGGGGGTAACAATCCCAATGTCTTGCAAGTGGCATTGGACTGTGAATCTTTCGGCGCACAGGGAATCACCGTGCATCCAAGACCCGATGAACGCCACATTCGCTACCAGGATGTATTGGATTTGAAACCGCATTTGAAAACCGAATTCAACATCGAAGGCTATCCCAGTCCCGACTTTTTGGACTTGGTAAAAAAAGCGCAACCGGCGCAAGTAACCTTGGTACCCGACCCTCCAGGAGTTTTGACCTCCAATGCCGGTTGGAACACCCCTAAATACAAGGACTTCTTGAAAGAGGTGGTCAGCGATTTGAAAGCTGAGGGTTGCCGGGTGAGTTTGTTTTTAGACCCCCAGCCCGATTGGGTTCAGGCGGCCGCCGAAACCGGGGCTGATCGCATTGAGTTGTACACGGAATCGTATGCACTCGCTTACACGCAAAACCGAGAGGCTGCAGTTGCTCCCTATCGCTTGACAGCCCAACGTGCTCAAGCCTGCGGCTTGGGCGTCAATGCCGGCCATGATTTGGATCTTCACAACCTGCAATACTTGGCTGAGCAAATCCCATTTTTAGCTGAAGTCAGCATAGGACATGCTCTGGTCTGCGATGCCTTGTACCTGGGCTTGCACAACACCATTCAAATGTACCGGGCTAAATTGTTAACGGCCTCTGAGTCGCACTAATCGCTGCACGAACCCATCAATTTGGGCTCCGTTCTGGGCAACGGCAGCCTTGACCATGCGCGTAGGTCAGTGGCTTCTGAATGGGGCGAAAACGGCCTTGTGGCTTCTACTTTGGATTGTACCCAACCAGACCGAAGCTTGGGGATTCCCCATGCATCGGCGCATCAACCGGGCCGCTTGCCAAGCCATTCCTGAACCCTTGGGCACGTTTTACCGGCAGCATATGGCCTATTTGGAAATGCACGCTACCGACGCTGACAGCCGTCGTTATTCGGTACCTGATGAAGCGTGCCGGCATTTCATTGACGCCGATCATTACGACCAATCACTGCCCCTTGATTCCCTACCCTTGCTGATGGACTCAGCGGTGGCTCGATTTGGCGATTCTTTTGTGCGGCTGCACGGCATTGTCCCGTTTCAATGCCAGGAACACTTTTACCGATTGGTGTGGGCTTTTTCCCAAAAGAACACCGAAGCTTTGCTGCGTTACTCGGCTGACTTGGGTCACTATGCCGCTGATGCCAATGTACCCTTGCACACGCATAGCAATTACAACGGCCAATTCACCGATCAATACGGCATACATGCCCTTTGGGAAACCGAGCTACCCTTCTACTTCGCTGAATCTTTAGATAGCATCGCTCTATTCGCCGAAGTGATTCATGATCTGCCCTCCTATCTGCATGCGCGAATTGAGACGGCCCATGCAGCGCTAACGTCGGTTTTTGCAGCCGAAACGCAAGCGCGCCTACAAGTGCCTGCTTGGGCCCAGTTCGCCTTTGTTTGGCAAGGCAATCGGCGCAAAAAGATGGCCAGTTGGGCCATGGCGGAAGCCTATGGAAAGACACAAAAATCCCTGTTGTTGGCGCAGTATCGGGCCTCAGTGGAAACAGTGGCCAGTCTGTGGTACACGGCATGGGTCATGGCCGGAGAACCCGCTATTGTAGGCCAATCAGACGATGGCAACGAATCTCCCTCGTGGACCGATGAAGATTGGGACCATCACCCTTAAGTTTGGCCCTTAGAAATTGGGGCGTAAGCTATATTCTGAATAAAAATCCAGAACGATATCTACGGCCTCATCGGCCGAATCAACCAGGTGAAACAACTGGGTATCACCGGGAGAAATGTATGCGTATTCTTCAATCAAAGACTGAGTCATCCAATCGACCAAAGGCTGCCAAAATTTCTTGTCAACCAAGACTATGGGGAATTTGGCCCGTTTATCGGTTTGCACCAGGGTTAGCGCTTCAAACAGTTCATCCAGGGTGCCAAACCCGCCGGGCATGACCACAAACCCCTGGGCGTACTTCATGAACATGACTTTACGCACAAAGAAATAGTCGAACATCAGGGCTTTGTCCTTGTCTATGAACTCGTTGTTGCTAGTCTCAAAAGGAAGGTTGATGCAGAGGCCCACCGAGGCTGCGCCTCCCTGTTTGGCTCCCTTGTTGGCCGCTTCCATGATACCGGGCCCACCGCCAGAAATGACGCCCAAACCCGCTTCAGACAAACGGCGGGCTATGGTTTGTGCCAGCTCATAATGGCGATGACCCGGCTCGGTACGGGCCGAACCAAACATCGAAACACAAGGACCAATGCGAGCCAAATTCTGATAGCCATCGACAAGCTCTGCCATGATCTTGAAAATGCTCCACGAGTTGGTAGAAGCCACTTCGGGCCAACGTTTGTTGGCAAAGGCCCGTTTGATGCGTTTTTTGTCTTTATCGCTCAGCATACCTACAAGGTAATGATTTTCATTTCAATGCGGCGGTTTTTCGCACGCCCTTCTTCGGTTTCATTGCTGGCCATGGGCTGGGTTTCCCCATACCCTTCAAACTGTATGCGCTGAGCGTTCAAGCCTTTTTCAACCAGGTAGCGCACCACTGTTCCAGCTCGGCGTTTGGACAAATCCAGGTTGTAGGCATCGCTGCCCTCGCTGTCGGTATGCCCGCTGATTTCGATGCGCAGTTTGGGGTTCTGCTCCAGCCAATCAAAGACACGCTGCAATTCGGCCTCTGATTCGCTTTTGAGGTTGCTCTTATCGGTATCGAAAAAGATATTTTCGAGCACCAATCGCTGATTGGCCACAATGGGATCCAAGTACAAATCAACCGTATAAGGGCTGTCTAAGCTCTGTTCAGAAGGCTGAAAATTGCGAGACTGAAAAAGGTATCCGTCGGCATAGGCATTGAGGGCATAATTACCCCCGGGCACCAAGGGAACCAATATTTGCTGCGTGCTATCGGTCAGCAGATTGAGGTTCTGCTTGAGTTCGACCAACCCCATGCGAGCCGCCAAAGGCAGACGGGTTTTGCTGTCGAAAATGCGCGCCTGCACATAGGTCACTGCTTGAGGCTTGAGGCTTTCTGGAACTTGAAAACGATACAAATCCATGCCGCCCTGTCCTCCTTCGCGATCAGATGCGAAAAATCCACGTTGAGCCTTGGCATCGATGTAAATCCCAATGTCGTCTTTGGGAGTATTCAAACCACGACCCAAATTCTTGGGTTCAGACCAAGTCATATCGGCCGATCGCCGGCTTACAAACAAATCTTTTTGACCATAACCGGGGTGCCCATCTGAAGAGTAATACAAAGTCATGCCATCGTAGTGCAAGAAAGGAGCTTCTTCATCACCAGTGGTATTGATGGGGCTACCGAGGTTCTTGGGCTCGGTCCAACGGCCGTTGACCCAGGTTGACATCCACAAATCTTTGCCGCCCAAACCGCCTGGTCGAGCACTGGCAAACACCAAGATGCGACCGTCACCTGAAAGGGAAGGCTGTGCGTCCCAATACTTGGAATTGACCAAAGGCCCCAAGTTCTGTTTCGCACTCCAACGGTCAGCGCCATTGCTGCTGGGAATCAAATGGCTCATGAACAAATCACATGAACCATAACCCCCTTGGTTGCACACGGTATAGATCAGGGTACGGCCATCGCTGCTCATGGCGGTGGTACCCTCATTCTCGGGTGTATTCATATCGCCAGGTGCGGCCTTGGCACTGCTCCAATCGCCGTCTTGAGCATAGCTTACGTAAAAATCTTCCTGCATGTCGACCAGGCGCGTGAACACCAAGGTGCGGCCATCAATGCTCAAACCGGGCCAGTATTCATGGCCTTTGGAATTCACTTTAGGACCTAAATTCTCAATGTTCAACTCTTTGGTTTCCATGAAATCGACCATGGCCATATCCAAGCCTTCTTGCAGGCGTTGCATGCGCGCCTGCATGCCCCGAGAACCGGCATGTTCTGAGGCCTGAAACTCGGGTTTTTGTGCTACCGCGCGCATGGAATCCATGTAAGCCTGCGACTCATCGAGGCGTCCCAATTGAAACAGGTAAGAGGCCGCGTAATAATAGCTGGGCTGGTACAAGGGGTCGGCTTGAATGCAAGCGCGATGGGCCTTGAGCGCTTGAGCGCTGTCGCGAAAATGTTCAAAAATGGCAGCCTGCAGCGCAAACGCATCTGAATAACTGGGGTCGGCAGAAGCCGCTTTTTCAGACAAGCTCAAGGCCTGTTTGAATTCCCCCATATCGAAAGCCCCATTGGCTTGGGTCATGTATTTAACCGCTTTTTTGCGGTTGCCGCTGCTTTGAGCGTATGAAACGGAAATGACACCCCATAAGGCCAGGCTTAACAAGGAGCATTTGGCGAAACATGCAATTTTATTCTTCATGCCTTTTTGCAAAAACTACAAATCAACGGGATAGGGCAAGCATTATGCCACTCCATTGGCTTAGCGACGAAAACGAAAACTGCTCAAGAGAGTATCGATGTCTTGGCGCAGAAACGCATATGCAGGAGCTATGGAGTCCAAGTTGGTCTGTTGATTGAAATACAAGGCGCCTCGAACGAAATTTCGGGCGCTGTCGGTAACAAAAAAATTGAGATTGGTGGCTGTATTTCCCACAATGTCAAAGACCAAACCCCTCATTTGGGGATTGATCTGGCTCACGGGGAACTCCACAATGTCATCGGCTCGTTGAAGGTGTTTGTAGACCAATCGACGGCTATCGAACAAAAGCGAATCGAACAAATTCCAATCAGACACTCGGTAATAGGTCAAGTGCAGCGTGGCGTTGAATCCGTGAAATTGTAAGTTGTACCAAGGATCTTGAGTCGTGTGAAGAGTATCAAAATCCATGTGCGAATAGGCGGGAATTCGACAGGAGAAAGGAGCATCGGCCGGGGAATATTCCTGATAGGCCTTCACCGGTAACACCATTCGAGGATAGCCATGCGGCTTGGGAACGTATTGTTCCTCTCCTGCACAGGCCACCAGTCCCAAACCCAAACACAGGGCCCAAAATAGGGACGCCATGGACGAAGCAGGCGATGACGTTGAGGAAGGAAGCGTGACTTTCACTTTTTTGACGCGGCGAGCATCGGCCGCTGTTACCAAGAACGTCAAACCTTGTACATCTATTTTATCGCCACGCCGGGGAATGCGCCCCAATTGCTCGGTGAGCAAACCCGCCACGCTGTCTGACTCCAATTCCAAATCGTCAAAAACACCCAGTGGCAAATCGCATTCACGAATGAAATCAACCAGCAACACTTTGCCCTCCACCCAATAGGTATGGGCGTTAAGGCGCTGAATGTCCCGGTTGTCTTCGCGGTCGAATTCGTCGTCCATTTCACCCAGCACCTCTTCCAAGATGTCTTCCATGGTGATCAAGCCGCTGGTGCCTCCAAATTCATCGACCACTATGGCCAAATGGGTGCGCTTTTGACGCAGCTCAGCCAGTAAGTCATCGATGGGTTTATTTTCAGGCACGAAAAAGGCATCTGAACACAGGGATTGCCAAGCAAAATCGTGGGGTGCATCGAGATGGGGTATCAATCGCTTGGCATTCAAAATGCCCATGATTTGGTCGCTACTTCCTCTGAAAACGGGCATGCGGGAATAGCCTTCTTCGCGAACGGTTTCCAGGACCTTGTCAAAACTCAAGGTCTCATCGAGCATGACCATATCCAAGCGCGAACGCATGATCTGCTTTGCTTGAATGTTGCCCATGTTCACAATTCCTTTGAGTATTTCGCGCTCTTGTTCGGCGTCTTCTTCGGTGCTGCTGGTCATGTCAATGGCCTCAGACAATTCTTCAGGCGTCAATTCGCTTGACTGGGGTTTGGAGCGGCGCTCCAACACACTACCCATTTTGACCAAACCCGAGGTCAAGGGCCATAAGAGACCCTGAAAAACGCGCATGGGCAAGGCCAAAAATCGAGCGGCCTGACGGTAGTTTTGGGTCGCATAAACCTTGGGTATCACCTCACCAAAAATCAAAATGATCAAGGTTACGCCTACGGCCTCAATCAAAAACTGCAACCAAGCATGGTCTTCGAAGTTGAATAAGGCTTGACTGAAGAACAAGAAAAGCAAAACGAAGGCTACGTTAGCCAGACTGTTGAGCACCAAAATGGTGGCTAATAATTGCTTGGGTTTTTCCAAGAGATTCAGCAGCGCCCGTGCCGAGGCACTTCGGTCTTCGCGCAAATCTTCCAAGTCACTCTCCTTGTGGGAGAAAAATGCATTTTCAGACGAGGAACAAAGAGCCGACAGAGTCATGCACACCAACATGCCCAAACCCAGAGGGAAGAGTTGGCTCCAAGCGTCTGCATCTAGGGGGCGCAGCACACTCAGCATCGATATGATCGGTCCCGGGTCCTCCATGCCAATCAGAAGGGCAGATCATCACCCGCTTCAGAAGCCGAGGCCGAAGATTGCGCCTCAGAGGAAGAATCGCCTGATTTGGGAGGTCCGGACAAGAGGCTTCCCATCATTTGAAAACTGGTCACCCGAATTTTGCGAACTTGACGCTCTTGACCCTCAGCATCGGTATAGCGATCGGTGCGAATCTTACCCTCGACATACAAAAGATCGCCTTTTTTCATGTACTTCTCTGCGGTGTTGGCCTGGTTGTCCCACATCTCCAAATTGTGCCATTCGGTTGACTCCATTCGCTGCCCGTCGCGGTTGTACGATTCATTGGTAGCCAGGGTCAAGTTGGCTACTACTCGACCGTTGTCCAGGCGACGAATGATGGGATCTTTCCCCAATCGACCTAAGAGTAATACTTTGTTAATCATGCTGGTAATGCGTCAATAAATGAATCCATCAAACGATGCACCGGCACGCGGCGCAACTCACTCAAAGATATCCAAACTTCCGAATTATTTGAATCGCTCATATTTTGAAGAAAGCGGCCCTCTTTCTGCAGGTCTAAGGGAGAAATTACAGGGTCGATCCATTCTGCATACCAACACTGGGCTTGTACTTTTTTATGGCTCAGCAAATGGGTCGACTGGCGGTGTTCAAGGACCTTAATTGAACTACTCAGAGCTTCTGCCCAGGCATCGGGAAGGCTTTGTTCTGGGGTATCGCAACTCAGACTGGGAAATTCATACAGGCTGGCCCAAATTCCGTTGGCCGGGCGCTGCATGATGCACCATTCATTTTTCCATCGAAGGGCTAAGAAATGTAAATTCCAGATTTGAGGTGCTTTTTTGGGCGTGACCTTGGGAAATTCACTCACGCGGCCATGGGTATAGGCATAACAATCTGTTTGCAAAGGACAGGATTCGCAACGTGGCGATTGGGGGGTGCAAATTTGAGAGCCTAGTTCAATGGAGGCCTGGTTGAAGCTATAGGGATCACCGCTGTTTTCGATTCCCACCTGCAACAAAGGCAGGACTTCTTTGGAAAATGCCGGTTTAGACAGTTCGGTTTGAATGCCGAAAAAGCGGGATGACCATCTTTTTACATTGCCATCTAAGGCCGCTTTGGGCTGGCTGTATGCAAAAGATGCGATGGCTGCAGCCGTGTAATCGCCTATGCCCGGCAAGCTGCGAATTTGATCATAGTCATGCGGAAATTCCCCGCCCATTTCCTGCACAATTTGCTGAGCTGCCTTATGCAAGTTTCGTGCCCTTGAATAATAGCCCAGGCCTTGCCAGGCCTTCAATACAGCCTCTTCAGAAGCCGTTGCTAAGTCTAAAATTTTGGGGAATTCGTCGATGAACCTCAGATAGAATTCACGACCTTGCTCCACGCGGGTTTGCTGCAAAATGATTTCGGAAATCCAAATGTGATAAGGATTTCGAGTTTCGCGCCAAGGCATGGAGCGAGCATGGCTGCAGTACCATGTCAACAAATTCGGGATAACTCTTTGCCAAATCAATGGTGCAAATCACGCCCATACGTATTTGTTTTGCAGCATCAAATCATGACAAAGTCTGAAATCGTAAACGAAATCGCTGTGCGCACGGGCCTGGAGAAGACGGCCATCGCTGACACCATTGACAATTTCTTCGTAGTAGTGAAGAACTCCATGATCGGTGGAAATAATATTTACTTGCGCGGGTTCGGAACCTTCGAATTGAAAGAGCGCAAAACCAAAGTAGCCCGCAACATCAAGCGCAATACCAGTTTGGTGGTTCCTGCGCACTACGTTGCCCGTTTCAAGCCTGCTAAGGAATTCGCCATTCAGGTGAAAGATAGCAAGGTTTTGAGCGAGAAGCTCTAAGAATTTCCGACCTTTGGAAGCGTGAAGATTCCTAATCCTTTGCGCCTGCCTTTGGCAGTAGCTATTCTTATTTTCTCTTCGTTTCTGGCCAACAAATGGTTGACCGATTCGAGCACCCTTGAGCCCGCTTCAGAACAGGCCGGTATGCCGGCCATGGAAGGAAGTTTGCCTCAAGATCCCATCGATCGCATTTCTTTTTACAACGCGGTATTTGCCGAATCGCGCCCCAGTGATCGGGTAGCCCAGATCATTACCAGCGCTCCTGAAACCTGGTCTCAAGACAGCTTGCAAGTAGCCCTCTCTTGGGCAGAGGAAACGGAGAATTCGGCACTGGCTGCTTTGCTCATGGCCGATATGGCTGAACGCTTTGGCAAGGGCGACCAAGGAACTGAAATTGCCCGTAATTTGGTTTTCTCTGCGGCTGAAAACATCGAGAACCCCAAAGCTGCGGCCTTTTTATTTCAGCAAGGAAAACTTTGGATCGACAAAGGACTTGAGAAAAACCCCAACGACATTGAATTGCGTAACGCACTGATCATCTACCAGAGTGAATACCTCAATGCTCCCATGCAATTTTTGGGCACCCTGCGGGAGACCCTTTCCATCGACTCGAGCAATGTGGAAACGCATTTTATTCATTTAAACCTCTTGAAAAAGAGCCAACAGTGGCAAAAAGCGCTCGATAAATGCAAGAAATTGGTATCTTTGCAACCCGAAAATCCTTTTTGGTTGTATCAAACCAGCGACCTCTATGGCTTTTTGGGAGACTCCACCAGCGCCAAGATTTACTTGGATTTGGCGGTAAAAGCACAACGAACGCAGAAACAAACGAATTAATTATAAACTATGCCAAGCGGAAAAAAGAGAAAGCGTCATAAAATCGCAACCCACAAGCGTAAGAAGCGTCTTCGTAAGAATCGCCATAAGAAGAAGTAATCTTCAATAATCGAACGCATCATTCCCGTGACCAACGAGTTAATCATCAAAAAGAACTCGGCTGGGGTTGAGATTGCGCTATTGAGCGATGGAAAGCTCGCAGAATTTCACAAAGAATCTGTTGATTCCACCTTTCAAGTAGGTGATTTCTACCTAGGTCGGGTGCGCAAGCTATCGCCCTCTCTGAACGCGGCTTTTGTCGACGTAGGGGGTGAGAAGGATGGATTTTTGACCTATTTCGATCTAGGTCCCAACATTCGTTCGGTTAAAAAATTCACCAAGGCCATCATGGACGGCAACAGCCGTTTGGCCTCTGATTTGGACGGTTTTGAATTGGAAGAAACCACAGTTAAAACTGGCAAAGTAGGCCAGGTTTTGAAAGCTGGGGAACGCATTCTGGTTCAAGTCATCAAAGAACCCATTGCTTCGAAAGGCCCCAAAATCACCTGCGACCTGTCATTGGCTGGCCGCTTTTTTGTGTTGGTGCCATTTTCCAAGCAGATTTCAATCTCAAAGAAAATTGGCAATCCAGCCGAAAAGTCCAGACTCAAGGACTTGGCTAACAGCCTCAAACCACGCAATTTTGGCATCATCATTCGCACGGTAGCCGAGGGTGTAGCCTTGGAAGAACTTGACCGTGACATTCGGGATTTGCTAAAAAAATGGGATGACATGGTTCGAGCCCTGGGCAAGGCCAGTCCTGGAACCAAAATTCTGGGCGATGGCAACCGGGTAGAAACCCTGTTGCGTGACATTCTCAACGAGAGTTTCACTCAGATTTCAGTCAATGATGCAGACCTGCACAATCAGCTCAAGAAAACCATTGAGCGTTTTGGCCTTGACGCATCCAAGCTGCTTCGTCATTACCAAGGCAAGACCCCCATTTTTGACCAATTCGGGGTTACCCGTCAGGTTAAATCATCCTTTGGCAAGAATGTGCCCTTTAGCGGAGGCGCTTATTTGGTCATCGACCATACTGAGGCCCTGCACGTCATTGATGTCAACAGCGGCAATACCTCTTTTGACCCCCAAAACCGGGAAGAAAATGTATTGAAAATCAATCTCGAAGCGGTTGATGAGGTGGCCCGACAAATTCGCTTGCGAGACATGGGTGGCATCATCGTCATCGATTTCATCGACATGCGGGACCCCAAAAAGAAATCGGCTCTTCACCAGGCTCTGAAAACAGCCATGAAAACCGATCGGGCTCGTCACAACATTTTGCCCATGACCAAATTTGGTTTGGTTCAGATCACCCGAGAACGCGTGCGTCCCGCCATGGAAATCGTAACCAGCGAGGTGTGCCCCACCTGCAACGGTAGCGGCCGCATCGATTCCAGCATGCAGCTGATCGATCGCTTGGAAAACGAAGTGACTTATCTCTGGGAAAACCTCAACCACAAGAATCTAACCCTGAAAGCCAATCCTCTGGTTACCGGTTTTGTTCGATCTGGTTTCCCTTCCTTGCGCATGCGCTGGTACCGCAAGCATGGCCATTGGTTGCGTTTGCAGCCCGATGCCTCCATGGGCATGGCTACTTTTCATTTTGAAAACGCCCAAGGCCAAGCCATCAGCAAGGCCTGATTCCCTACCATCGACTTTCTTATGATGTTACCTTGAATCAGTGGGGTCGTCCTATTTGGTGATTCTTGGACCGTGGACATAAAAAAAGGGCCGGCTTTCGCCGACCCTCTCGTTACACAACAAGCGATCAACCAATAATCGCTAACTGTTTAGTCGTTTTTGCTCTGAGTCAAGGCGTAGATCACCAAGCCAAAGCCAATTTTGTTTACGGCATCGCCGATGTTATACACTACGTCCATCATGGGGTTGTTCATTTCAGAACCGAAGGCTCCGAACAATCCGCCGGGGGTACCGATGATGTAACCCAAGGGATAGATAGCCCAACCTACCAATACGAACCAAGCCAAAGTCTTGGTAGCCTTCGCTACGGCAGAACCAGCGCTGGCAGCCAATTGGGCCACTTCGCCGAACCATACCAAGTAAGCGATGTAGAAGTAAGCAGCGCCAGAAAGAACGCCCCACATTACGCTGTTGCCACGATCGACAGCCTCACCGAAGTAACCGGTCACCAACATGATGACAGAGGCCAAGATCAACTTCCACAACAAACCGATTTTCGCACCGGCCTTTTTGGTGATCAAGTAGAACTCGACGCACATCAAGGGCACAGTCAACAACCAGTCAACATAGCGGAAGAAAGTGGGAGACTCCTGGTGGTCCATGAAGAACCCGCGCATGTAGTAGTAATGCACAGCAGCGATGAAGGTGATGAGGCCAGAGACCAACATGGAGGTTCTCCATTTTTCATCGACGTTGCGCATTTCAAAGAAGAAGAACACCGAAGCGGCCATCATGGCCATGGTGCCTACGAAGAAGGTGAAGGCCGTGTAAGAATTCAGGCCTGTTCCGGTGAGAAGTTCCAACGCGGTGCTGGATGCTTCTGCTGTGAGTAAAGTGGTAATCATATGATTTTGTGTTGGTTGAGAATGGTTAAACGTCGGTAATATAATTAGGTTTGTCGGATTTGTGTAATTTAAACACATCAACAATTACACATAATTCAAGTTGATTGGAGTCCAAAATTGCGGAAAGCCCCGTCAGCAGTGGATAAATTCACTATCAATGAATTGCGATTCTCAACCTAGATTCGATAAAAATTTTATGAAACTTTTTTCAAAAAGTGCAACAAAAGCCATTTTGGCTCTAACCCTTTGGTTGTTTTTGGGTTACTCAGCGGCATTTGCTCAAACCCAAATTGCGCGTGGAACGGTTCTCGATCGAGAGACCCAGAGGCCCCTTCAAGGTGTTCAAGTGACCTTGCAATCGGAATCGAGTACGAACGCATTCCAAACTGTCACCTCGGCCGACGGAACCTTCGCCTTTGAAGCCCAAACGGTGGGGCGGTATAGTTTGCAAGCCCTTGCTGATGGATATGAAACCTACCTAGCCCAGGGCCTTATGCTGCAAGCCGGCAAAGAAACCGTGGTTCAAATTGAACTCAGCAGCTCCATTGAAAAAGTGGAGGCGGTCGAAATCCAAGCCAAACGCAGCAGCGGCGATGCCCAGAATGAAATGGCTTTGATCAGCGCTCGGGCCTTTACCGTAGAAGAGACCGATCGATTTGCGGGTTCACGCGGAGACCCAGCCCGTATGGCCAGCAACTTCGCCGGAGTTCAAGGGGCCGATGACTCCCGAAACGATATAGTGGTGCGTGGCAACAGCCCCCAGGGCATCTTGTGGCGCCTAGAAGGCATAGACATTCCCAACCCCAACCACTTTGCCATTCCCGGAACCACCGGGGGGCCCGTATCCATCATCAACAACAAGATGCTGGCTAACAGCGACTTTTTCACCGGTGCCATGCCGGCCGAATACGGCAATTCATTGGCCGGTGCCTTTGACTTGCGCATGCGCAATGGCAACAATCAAAAAGCCGAATTCAGTTCGCAACTGGGCTTTTTGGGCTGGGATTTGAATGCAGAGGCTCCATTGGGAAAGAAAGGAGCCTCATTCGTAGCAGGTTATCGATACTCTACCTTGAGTCTGTTTTCCAAACTCAACATTGCCGTAGGTACCGACGCTGTTCCCGCTTATCAAGATGCTTTCTTCAAAGTACACGTACCCTTGAAAGACAATTCCACCTTTGACTTGTTTGGCATTGGGGGCAAAAGTCAGATCAACATTCTCATTTCTGACCAATTGGAAAGTGCTCCCAACATTTACGGAGACAACGACCGCGACCAACTTTTTGGATCCAACATGGGAGTTATGGGGGCCTCTTACATGAAGCCCTTGAGCAATCAAAGCTATTTCAAGGCCATCGTTTCGGCCACTTCGCAGGCTGTACGCGCCGACCACCAACTGGTATTTCGTCACATTACCGATACCCTTGAGCGCGACGGCGAAACGCTGTACCGCTATGCCATTGACTCTTTGGTTCCCAACTTGGACTATGATTTTGTCGTAAGCTCTGTGCAAGGGCACTTTTTCATCAATCGCAAAATTTCAGCACGCAGCGTACTCAAATATGGCGTGCAGTTGAACCAATATTTCTACCACTTCCACGACAGCGGTTTGAACTACAACCCCGCTGATCCTCAAACCTATTGGAAGTGGTCAACCCGCTGGGCCTCAGACGCCCAAAGCCTCACGGCCATTCCCTATGTCAATTGGAAATACCGCTTGGACAAGCGTCTGACCTTAACCGCTGGTGTTCAGGCCCAGCTCACGACCTTGTACGACCCCCAAGGTGAAGCCTTGAGCGGGATTGCCGGCTGGACCTATAAACCGGTTCGCTACACGCACGTCGCTGGTTTGAAGCGAGAGAAAGGCACCCCTACTCCCCTTTTGCCCCGAGCCAGTTTGCGCTATCAGCACGACAATAAGAATGCATTCAATTTGGGGTACGGCTTGCATGCCCAGACCCAGTCACCCTACGTGTATTTCTACCGCATGCCCGGCAACATGGCCCCCCACAACTTGAGCATGGGCCTGAGCTACAGCCGTCATTTGGTGCTGGGTTGGGATCACACACTCAAACCCGGTAGCCGCATCAAGATAGAGGCTTACCAACAGTCGCTGAATGGAATACCGGTAGAGACCCGTGCTTCTTCCTTCAGCTTGGCCAACTCTGGTTCTGGATTTAGCCGATTCTTTCCCGATACCCTCCAAAATACGGGCGTAGCTAAAAATATAGGGGCCGAGTTTACCCTGGAACGCTTCTTCAACGCCGGGTACTATTACTTGCTTTCCGCTTCGGTTTTCAACGCTCAGTACCAAGGCAGCGACGGGGTATGGCGCAGCACCGACTTCAACACCGATTACGCGGCCAATGCCTTGTTTGCCAAAGAATGGAACCTGTCGAATGGAAACAGCTTGAACATCGGCGGAAAACTGACCCTGGCCGGGGCTCGACGCTACTCTCCTATGGATACGGTAGCTTCTCAAAATGCCCGCGAATTCATCGAGGTGGATGCCTTGAAAAACACCGAGCGATTCGGCAATCCCTACCGACGTTTCGACCTGCGCATTGCCTACCGCATAGAGGCCCAAAACGTGTCTCATGAAATCGCCATAGACATTGTCAATGCGAGCAATCGACAGAACATTCTCAAATATTCCTACGTGAATGAACCCCCTTACATCAAGACCGATTACCAGCTGGGCCTGTTGCCCCTATTTTATTACAAAATCAACTGGTAGATTGAAAGTGTCCACTCTCGGGCACATGTGAAGAGATTGACGGCGCGCCCTAGCGGGCGCGCCTTAGTTTCGTGCTTGATGAAATGGCTTTGGATTGGCGCAGCCGTTGCCCTGTTGGGCAGTTCCTGCGTGAGCAAAAAAGAGTACCAAAAAGTGTTGGACGAAAAGGCTGCTTTGGAAAAAGCACAGGTCGCCAAACTCCAAGACTGCAATGACCAAAACCAAGCCCTGAGCGGTGTCTTGGAAGATTTGCAGTTCCAAAAAACAGCCTTGGAACTCAAAGTTTCAGCCTTGAACGACAGCATTCTTATCTGCGAAAACAAGCTCGAAGAAAACAACGCTTACATTCAAAACTTGGGCAGCAGTTTGGACCAACAGCGCCGCAATCTGGCGAGCGAACTCGAGGCGAAAAACAAAACCCTACAAGCCAAAGAACTTGAACTGAACGATGCCTTGGCCAAGGCCGAGGCCGAGCGCTTGCGCTTGGAAACCCTGCGCAAAGAATTGGAAGCCGTATCGGCCCGGGTGAAGGAATTGGAAGCCGAACTGCGCCGCAAAGAAGAAGCCGTGGCCCGCTTGAAAGAAGCCATTACCCAGGCCCTAGCAGGGTTCTCTGATTTGGGCATTGCCGTCGAATTCAAAAACGGCAAAGTCTATGTGATTTTGCCCGAAAAACTCCTATTCAAAAGCGGTAGCATCGACGTCGACCCCAAAGGTCAAGAAGCCATTCTGCAAATTGCACAAGCTTTGAAGAGCCAAACCGATGTGCGCATGGCCGTTGAAGGACATACCGACAATGTTCCCATGAAAAGCGCCACCATCAAAGACAATTTGGATTTGAGCGTACTGCGAGCCACCAGCATTGCCCGCATCATGATTAGCGGGGGCATGAATCCGGCGCATATTGCGGCTGTGGGCCGAGGCGACACCCAGCCCGTAGCTGAAAACAGCACGCCTGAAGGCCGAGCTAAAAACCGACGCACCGAGATTGTACTGACCCCCCAGTTGGATAAGATCTTGGAAATCCTCAACGAGAATTAAGTGGCTATTGTTCTCGCGGCCATCGAAAACCACCGCAATCGCGAGATTGAAGCCCTCTGCCAGGTGTACTTGCAACGCTTAAGCGGCAAATACAAATGTGAGTTGGTATTGCTTCCTGCCGCCAAAGTTCAAGACCCCAAGGTTCAGCAGGAAAAAGAAACCGCTAGCTTGGAAAAAGTCATAAAGCCCGGAGATAAATTGTACTTGCTCGACGAGCGGGGCAAACGCAGCGACAGCTTGCAATTCTCTCAGCAGCTGGAAGGCGATCTAAACAGCGTTCGCGGCAGGGTCATTTTTGCCATTGGGGGCGCCTACGGATTCACCGAAGAGGCCCGCCGCAAATATGAAGCCCTGCGCATGAGCGATTGGGTATTCCCCCACCAATTGGCTCGATTGGTATTGATCGAACAACTCTACCGGGCTGCCCAAATTGCCAAAGGCAGCGCCTATCACCACGAATGAGGATCGGGGATCGTGCCCCAGGCGCAAGCGCATTCGACCAGCGCCGTACATTCTGCAAAAATTCCAAGCCGGGATTGAGCGCTATGGCCCTGAAAAAACAGCGGGAACCCTACCTTTGCACCCATGAACATCGAAAGCGCGTTGGCCGCTGATATTCAAGCCGTATTGAAGGATTTGTACGGGTTGGACCAGGGGCCCAAATTGGACCAGACCCGGCCTGAATTTGAAGGTGATTTCACCTTGGTGGTATTTCCATACCTGCGCGCTTCCCGACGAGGACCCGAAGAAACCGCTCAGCAGATTGGGGAGGCCCTTTTGGAGCGCAGCTCCCTCATCGCCTCGTTCAACGTGATCAAAGGCTTTCTCAACTTGGTCATACAATCGGGCAACTGGGGCGCATTCCTCGAACAACACTGGGACCAGGATCGCTTTGGTTTTGGAACCCCAAAAACGGAGAAAGTGATGGTCGAATACGCTTCGCCCAACACCAACAAACCCCTGCATCTGGGGCATATGCGCAACAATTTCCTCGGCTATTCCTTGGCTCAACTCTTCAAAGCCGGCGGCTACGACGTAGTCATGGCCAATTTGATCAACGATCGGGGCATACACATTTGCAAAAGCATGCTGGCCTGGCAGCGTTTTGGAAATGGTGAAACGCCCGAAAGCAGCGGCTTGAAGGGCGACCACTTAGTAGGCAAATACTATGTAGTCTTTGAAAACGCATTGAGGGAGCAAAGTGGCCCTGCTATTGAAGCTGCCTTGCAAGGCCAGTTTCAGCACGAGAACCAAGTCGTTCAAACGCGATACAACCAAGCCTGGACCAAGCTGCAGGAAGCCAAAGAAGAGAAGCAAATCGCCAAAATCAAAGACGACATCAAGGAATTGGTGCGCAACCAATCTGAATTGATGCTGGCCTGTCAAAGCATGTTGCGCGATTGGGAAGCTGGCGATGCTGAGACCTTAGCCCTTTGGAAAACCATGAATGGCTGGGTCTACGAGGGTTTTGACAGCACCTGGAAGCGCATGGGCGTTTCATTCGACAAGTTTTATTACGAAAGCGATACCTATACCTTGGGCAAAGACCTGATTCAGGAAGGATTGGACAAGGGTGTATTCTACCTCAAAGAAGATGGCAGTGTTTGGATCGATTTGCGCGATGATGGTTTGGACGAAAAATTGGTTCAACGCGGGGATGGAACTTCGGTTTACATCACCCAAGACATTGGAACGGCCCAACTCAAATACGAGGAATTTGCCGTTGATCGAAGCATATATGTGGTCGGCAATGAACAAGACTACCACTTCAAGGTCTTGTTCCTGATCATGGAACGTTTAGGCCGCTCCTACGCCAAAGGCATGTACCACGCCTCATATGGCATGGTTGATTTGCCATCTGGCAAAATGAAGAGCCGAGAAGGAACCGTAGTTGACGCCGATGATTTGCTGCAAGAAATGGTCGATGCCGCAAGGGAAACCACCGAAGCCTTGGGCAAAACGGATGGTCTTCCGCAAGAAGAACTGAACGCGCTGTACGAATCCCTGGCTTTGTCTGCCCTGAAATTCTTCATTCTCAAAGTGGACCCCAAAAAGCGCATGTTGTTCAACCCTGCAGAAAGCATTGATTTCCAAGGTGACACAGGGCCTTTTGTGCAATACAGCCATGCCCGCATTCGCAGCATTTTGCGCTCGGCTCCCGCCGATTGGACCCAGGCACCTGAGGCTGAAGAAGCCATGAGTGAGACTGAAATTAACCTTCTCAAAACCCTGGCGCAGTTCCCCGATACGGTGAATCAAGCATGCCTGCAATACTCTCCTGCCCTAGTAGCGCAGTTCCTGTTGGATTTGGCCAAAGCCTTCAATCGGGTCTACAACGAACACAGCTTCTTGAAAGAGACCAACGCCTCTCTCATGAAGCGCCGCTTGAAGATGGCGAGCATGACAGCGCATGCTTTACGCAATGCATTAAACCTTTTGGGCATTCAGGCCGTCGAACGCATGTAATGAAACGCTTTTTACTTGCCCTTGCCTTGCTGGGCTTTACCCCCATTGCAAAGAGCCAAAACCTGTATTTCCCTCCCCTGTTGGGCAGCACTTGGGAACAAACCTCGGCCAGTAGCTTGGGCTATTCCCAACAGCGAATCGACAGCCTTTACGCCTTCTTGGAAACCAACAACAGCAAGGGCTTCTTGCTATTGCAAGACGGGAAAATTGTGCTCGAGAAGTACTTTGGCGCCTTCACCCAAGATAGTTCTTGGTACTGGGCCTCAGCGGGTAAAACCCTCACGGCTTTTGCCGCGGGCATTGCCGCGCAAAAAGGCTTAATGGATATACAAGCACCCAGCCATTCCTATCTCGGGAGCGGCTGGAGTTCCATGAGCAGCCAACAAGAAGACAGTGTGCGGGTCTGGCACCACCTCACCATGACCACCGGTTTGGATTACGGAGTCGCCAATGCCGACTGTACCGCTCCGAGCTGTTTGATTTACAAAGCACCCGCTGGGCAACAATGGTATTACCACAATGCGCCTTACACCCTCATGGATGGCATCATTGAAAATGCGACCGGCCAAACCCTCAACGGTTTTGTCTCCCAACAGATTTCATACAAGACGGGTATCAGCGGTTTGTTCGTACCGATCGGAGACAACAACGTATTCTTCTCCAAAATGAGAAGCATGGGGCGATTCGGCTTGCTTCTACTAGCCAAAGGTTGGTGGAACGGCAGCCCTGTTTTGACCGATACCCAATACCTATACAACATGACCCATTCCAGCCAAAACCTCAACCCCAGTTACGGGTACTTGACTTGGTTGAACGGTCAATCGGCCTATATGCTGCCTGGCAGCAGCCTTCGCATTCCGGGCTCACTATTGCCATCTGCACCCAAAGACGCCTACGCAGCCATGGGCAAAAATGGCCAAATCATCTGCGTCATTCCATCCCAAAACCGCGTGTGGGTGCGCATCGGTGATCGCTGGAACGGAACGGGAATTGACCAAGTGCCCAACCTGTTTTGCGACCGAATCTGGACCTACCTCAACGCACTCGAAAACAGTGCTAACCTGGCAACTTCGGCGAGCATGGGTTCTCTGTACCCGCAGCCTGCGGCTGCGGGCGCCTGGCTCTATGGGTCATTCCATCAGGGAGAGGAACTGTCCTTTTGGGATGCTCAAGGGCGATTGGTGGTACGGGTTGAAGCGGCCGAAGGCCGCGTTCGCACGCCTGAAATAAGCGGCTGGTATGTCCTGGTGAACGGGCAGGGCCAAAAGGCCAAAATCTGGATCGACTAACCCCATTTATCGGGGTTGTTTTTCTCGAATTGCGCCCAGGCTGAGGCCAAAATCTGGGTCTACTAACCCAATTTATCCGGGTTGTTTTTCACAAATTGCGCCCAGGCTGAGGCTTTGGATTTGCCACGGGCACTGCCTGTAGCTTGGCCCGTTTTGTTTTCTCCAAACTTACGAGGACTGAATTGGTACAAATGGCAGAGCGCCGCGGCCAATCCGTCTGAGGCATCGAGGGTCTCGGGGCGCTGTTCGAAATGAAATTCAGCCGTCAACATGGCCAATACTTGCTCTTTTGAGGCATTTCCATTGCCCGCAATGGACTGTTTGATCTTTCGAGGCACGTATTCGTAAACCGGCAGCTGCCGCGAAATGGCCGCCGCTATGGCCACCCCCTGGGCCCGGCCCAATTTCAACATGGACTGCACGTTTTTGCCGTAAAACGGAGCCTCAATGGCCACTTCGGTTACTTCGAAGCCCTCTACCAATTGCACGATTCGCTCAAAGATGTGAAAGAGTTTCTGACCGTGATCTTCGATTTTTCCCAAGCGAAGCACCCCCAAACTCAAAAGCTCAGCCTTCTTCCCTTCGGCCCGAATGATGCCGTAACCCAGCAGGTTCGTTCCCGGGTCAATGCCTAAAATCACGCGGCTTTCGCTCATGACACAAAGATGCAGAACGGGCCACAGAATGCGGGAAAAAAAACCGAAATTTGCGGCAGCAAATTGGAAAAACTGAGACATGGCCTTTGATTTAGACTTGATTCAAAACGTATACGCCCGCATGCCGGAGCGCGTAAAAGCTGCCCGCGAGTTGTTGGGCCGCCCCCTTACCTTGACCGAGAAGATCCTGTACAATCACTTGTGGGAAAACCCCGTTCAGGCTGGATACCAGCGCGGTGCTGATTATGTCGATTTTGCTCCTGACCGCGTGGCCATGCAAGACGCCACCGCTCAAATGGCATTGCTTCAGTTCATGCAAGCCGGCCGTCCCAAAGTGGCGGTTCCCTCAACGGTGCATTGCGACCACTTGATTACGGCTCAAGTAGGCGCCGATAAGGACTTAGCTGTGGCCAATGACGAGAGCAAGGAAGTATACGATTTCCTCGCCTCCGTTTCCAACAAATACGGCATCGGTTTCTGGAAGCCCGGAGCCGGCATCATTCACCAGGTGGTATTGGAAAACTATGCTTTCCCTGGAGGCATGATGATCGGTACCGATAGCCACACGGTAAACGCCGGTGGTTTGGGCATGATTGCCATTGGCGTAGGCGGTGCTGATGCCTGCGACGTCATGGCCGGTTTGCCCTGGGAGCTCAAATGGCCCAAGTTGATCGGCGTGAAACTCACAGGTAAACTCAGCGGATGGGCGGCTCCCAAAGACATCATTTTGAAAGTAGCCGGTATTTTGACTGTAAAAGGTGGAACCGGTTGCATCGTAGAATATTTCGGCGAAGGTGCCTCAGCTTTGAGCTGCACCGGCAAAGGCACCATTTGCAACATGGGAGCTGAAATCGGAGCTACCACTTCTACCTTCGGTTACGATGATAGCATGGAGCGCTACTTGCGCTCAACGGGCCGTGCCGATGTGGCCAATTTGGCCAATGGCATTCGCGAATACCTGAATGGCGATGCCGAGGTTTATGCCAATCCTGAACAGTACTTCGACCAGGTCATCGAAATCAACTTGGACGAATTGGAACCCTATGTAAACGGTCCTTTCTCACCCGATTTGGCCACCCCCATTTCCAAAATGAAGGAAGTGGCTGCCACCAACGGATGGCCCACCAAAATTGAGGTAGGTTTGATTGGCTCCTGCACCAACTCTTCTTACGAAGACATCGCCCGTGCCGAAAGTTTGGCCAAGCAAGTGGCTGAGAAAAACCTCAAAACCAAAGCTGAATTCACCATTACCCCTGGGTCTGAACAGGTTCGTTACACCATCGAGCGCGACGGGTTCTTGGAAACCTTTGACCAAATTGGAGCCAAGGTATTTGCCAACGCTTGTGGTCCTTGCATCGGTATGTGGAACCGCGCGGGAGCTGAAAAGCAAGAAAAGAACACCATCGTTCATTCTTTCAACCGCAACTTCGCCAAACGCGCCGATGGCAACCCCAATACTTACGCCTTTGTAGCCTCGCCCGAAATGGTAACCGCATTGGCCATTGCCGGCGACTTGACCTTCAACCCTCTGACCGACAGCTTGATCAACGAAAATGGCGAAGCCGTGAAGTTGGACGCTCCTAAAGGCGACGAATTGCCCAGCAAGGGTTTTGCCGTTGAAGATGCAGGTTTCATTGCTCCTGCTGCCGATGGATCGGCTGTGCAAGTGCAAGTAGCCCCCAATTCGAAGCGTTTGCAGTTGCTCGACCCCTTCCAAGCTTGGGAAGGCAGCAATTTGAGCGGCCTGAAACTCTTGATCAAAGCCAAAGGCAAGTGTACCACCGACCACATTTCCATGGCTGGACCTTGGTTGAAGTTTCGCGGTCACTTGGACAACATCAGCGATAACTTGTTGATTGGTGCCATCAACTTCTTCAACGAAAAAGCCAACGAGGTTAAAAATCAGTTGACCGGTCAATACGGCCCCGTTCCTCATACGCAACGCGCTTACAAAGCAGCCGGAATGGGCTCTATCGTGGTGGGTGACGAAAACTACGGGGAAGGTTCTAGCCGCGAGCACGCTGCCATGGAGCCTCGCCACTTGGGTGTGCGCGCCGTTTTGGTGAAGAGCTTTGCCCGCATTCACGAAACCAACTTGAAAAAGCAGGGCATGCTCGCTTTGACCTTTGCCGACAAGGCTGATTATGACAAGATTCTGGAAGACGATAGCATCGACATCTTGGGTCTGACCGAATTTGCCCCTGACAAAGCCTTGCAATTGGTCTTGAACCACAGCGACGGAAGCAGCGATACCATCACGGTCAACCACAGCTACAACCAGCAGCAAATCGAGTGGTTCAAAGCCGGTGGAGCCTTGAACATCATTCGCAAAAGCGTAGCCTAAGGCCATGCGCCAGGAATTGACAAAACCCTTTTCCTGGATAAAAGCCTCCATGAGCGCCCAGCCTTACGGCTGGGCGCTTGGCATTTTTATAGCCTTTCGCCTGTTTGCATTCGCCTACTTCAATGGCAATTACATCGATTCTGATCAATGCGTTTTGGCCCGGCAAGCGTGGGATTTTGCTCGGGGCCAATGGCACTCTCCGTATTTCTACGGGCAAGGTTACAACCTGTCTATTGAGGCCTTATTGTCGGCGCCCTTAATTGCCTTTGGCACACCCCCATTATGGGCTTTGCCCTTGGTTACAGCCGTACTTTCGGCATTGCCCTGGGTCTTGTTTTCACAGTTGCCTCAGAACCCCAATCAAAGAGCCTTTGTTTTGCTCAGCAGCTTTTTATGGCCCGTCTCCTACACCCAAATCAGCTTGCTTCCCAGGGGGTTTGTGCAAGGACTAGCCCTGGCCGCCATCGGCCTGTATGCTTTTTATAAAAACGTGCCCGCACGTTGGAGCTTACTGACTTTATGCTCAGCACTGGCCATGATGGCCAATCCCAATGCGCTGTTGTTGCTTGCGCTGGCCATACCCAGTTTGCTTCGGGAATGCTCGAGCAAAGCGCTACTCTCCAGTTTGCCCGGTTGGGCCCTAGCAGGAGCCTTTTATGCGGCACTGAAAAACTGGAGCCAGGTGCTCAGTCCCCAGTGGGTTCATGGCATGCCCAATCTCAGCTGGGAATGGAAAGCACTCGGCCAACACTTGACTGTTTTGCCCGATTTGATGGCCCATTTGAATTGG
>Ga0222714_10001240_pt1 | contig 28829 bp, 43 predicted proteins | sample C33_3DmetaG_FD_165048 | JGI IMG/M metagenome (GOLD analysis project Ga0222714, IMG submission 165048) | Estuarine water microbial communities from San Francisco Bay, California, United States - C33_3D | ecosystem: Environmental > Aquatic > Marine > Unclassified | place: USA: California... | reverse complement strand
CAGTCGCTGCTTACTTAGGTGCCAAGCGTAAGAAGTTAGCAGAGGGCATGGCATATGATTCTACTATGGGTGTCATGGATAGAGGCCTACCTAAAGGCACAGAATACATGAAAGACAACACTCCTGGCGAAAGCACGAGTGAGTGTAAATCATGTGAAGGTAGAGGTTGCTCACATTGTAACTACCGAGGCAGCATGAATAGAAAAATTGAAGCCCCGGTAAAATTTGCAGAAGAAACCGAAGCAGGCGAAACTAAAAAAAAGTATAGAGAGGACAATGCCGATGTAGCACCTGAGGCTGGCATTGTTCCTCTGTCAAAAGATGATATAGCAAACTTGTATGCTGAAATAGAAACCATGACATATGATGACATGGAAGAATATGGTTTCTTTGATGATGAAGATGATGAATATGATTCTACTATAGAGTGGGACGACTTTGATTTTGAAGACGTTGATATAGTTGATACTGATTATAAAGTGACAACATCGGAAGGTGTAGAACATATCTTTACACTTGATGAAGTCCTTTCAGTACAAGGTAGACTGAAGCGTAGATTTGCTGCACGTAAGAATAGACAGAAACTTAAAGTAGCAAGAAACATTGCACTAAGACGAGGATCCTCACCTGATCGTTTGAAAAAGAGAGCGACAAGAGGTGCTCGTTCTATGGTATACAAGCGACTACTCAAAGGTAGAGACAAATCATCAATGCCACCAGCAGAGAAGGCACGCTTTGAAAGACTTATCGTTATGTATCAACCCCTCATTCAGAGATTTGCACAAAGAATGTTACCTAAAATGCGTAAGATGGAAATTACACGCATGAAAAATAGAAGAGGAAAGGCTCCACAGAAGTCTAAGAAGTATAAAGCATCAAAGCCAATAGCAAGAGCATCCTCACAGAAGGCGAAGAAATTTAAAGTGAAAAGATAATGTCTACACCCTTGATACTTGTTGATTATGATTTAGACATACAAAGAATGAAAGAAATTGCAGAGGAGGCATACCCCTCTGCAACCTTTTATACTGATGATAGATTTCCTGACGCTGACTTTAGTTGGTGGAAAATAGGAAAGTACGAACATCCAGATCTACAAAAGATTGCTGATGATTTTGGTATTGAATGTAATCCCAGATTCTATTGGCAGGAACCCCATTCATATCTCCCACCTCATGTTGATAACGGCACACAATGTTCACTGAACTTTGTGCTATCAGACGACCCAGCCCCAGTAAATATAGAAGGCCTTGACTATTATTACAAGGCAGCATTTCTTAATACCTCTCTCATGCACTCAGTTAAAACAGGCGACAAACCAAGATTGTTGTTAAAATTTTCCATATTTGATACTCCTATAGAGGCAATAGGTTATAAATACAAGTATGGAAAGCAAAACAAAACAACGATTAGAACAGTTAGTTAGACAGGGTATAGTACCTTCGGGTAAACTTCCCATGCTTATGCAAGCAATGAGTAGTTTGCATATGGGTAAGCAACTGTCACCAACTGAAAGAAAAGTATTAGACAAGTATATGTTCAACATGACAGATATTATGTTGAAAGATACCACTGTTTTTAATCGTGCAAAGTTACACACACAAAGAACAAGATACCAAACGGAGGAGACAGCCGTGGAAATTGATGAGAATGTCAGGGTCATAGACGGCGCTGAAGAAGATATGGAAGTGAGGGGAAGAGAGAAAGCAGAAAAGAAAGCAAAGCGTCTTTCAATTCGTAAGCGAGATAAATACAGACTTCTTTCACCTGAACTTAAAAAAGAGAAAAAGAAAGCACAGATGGACGAAGAAGTCTTAGAGTTGAATGACACCTATCAGGAAATGTTTGAAGCAACATTAGAATACTTTGAAGTATCTAATATCAGGGACTTACCTGAAGAAAAGAAAGCGGTCTTCTTCAAAATTGTAGACGAGGCTTTGGAAGAAGCTAAGATGGCTAAGAAAGACCATGACGGCGACGGCAAAGTAGAAACCAGCACATCAGAGTACATGGGTTCCCGTGACAAAGCTATCAAAAAGTCTATGAAGAAAGAAAGTTTTGAAGATAACGAGAAGCGCAGAGAGAAAGCCCGTGCTGATATGGCTGCCGGCAAATACGACAAGGAAGGCAACCGTGTTAAACTTAAAGGATTTGGTCCTGATGCTGGTAAAAGCAACATGAGCAATCCAGCAGCCAGAGCATCCTTGATGAAGAAAGAAGAAGTAGAGCAGGTGCAAGAAGAACTGCCGGATCATTTGAAGAAACTTTTTGATAAGAAGGGCAACATTGATCCTAAGAAAGTTTCTAAAGAAGTGCATGGTGGTAAAAAATCAGATGCGAAAGTAACAGATGTTACTCCCAAAGGCTATGGTCCTAAAGAAGAAGTAGACAATTCTTACGTACAGCAGGTCAACGAATACATTACTTCTAAGCAGGTTAGGATGGCAAAAGGCATTGCTAACGACCCCAGACATAAGGGTGGTGACTACACCGGTGCTGCTGAGAAGATGGAAAAGATTAAGAAAGGTCTTTCTAATCACCCAGCTGCCAAGAAGGCATTGCGCCAGGCAAACGAAGAATTGACACCTCAGGAAAAAGCTGATAGAATGAGAGTAATTGCACGTGCTGCCGACAGAGTACAAAGTGGTGCTGCTGCTAAAGCCGTTGAGAAAAGAGCGAAAGCAGACATGAAGCAGAAAGGTGCCCAGAAAGGCATGGCTCCTACTAAGAAAGATGTGGAAGAGCAGGTACAGCAGCTTCGTAAAATGATTAAAGAAAATAATAACAAAGCCGAAGCATATAAACTTCTGGCAAAGATTTTAAATAACGCAGAAAACTTAGGAGAACAATAATGTCCGCATGGTCTAACACTGATAATCAGGCAGGCAAGCCAGTAGTAGAAGCAACTACTTTTACCATCGACTCTACCAGCACTGATGTAGTAAGCACTTCAAATGATACAATCGTTATCAATCAAGGCTTTAAAACTGGAGATGCAGTAATTTATACTACTGCTGGCACAGCAATTGGCGGCCTCGCTTCGGGTACTACATACTATATTATTGCTGATGGCACTAATGCTTATCAGTTAGCTAATTCATTGTCAAACGCAAATGCTGGTACCGAAATTACACTAACTGCTGTTGGTGATACTGCTACTGACACCATTCAAATTCTTGGTTCTAATCTTTATGGCGTTGACAAGAACGAAATGGCAGCTAACAAAACTCAGGAAGGTGCAGCACATCTTGGCTGGAACAAAGTATCTACTAAAACAGTGGGGGGAGTTGCTCGAACACAAGTTGAAACTCTTGTAGCACTGTCTAAGAATGCCTTCTCTGCTACTGACGCAGAAGATGCTGTATTTGAGGACTACTTGATTACTATTGGTACTCAGCCTTCAGCTGTTTCAGTAACAAGCCCTGCAGACGTAGTATTCACTGTAGCCGCCAGCATTACTGGTACTGGAGGAACACTTACTTATCAGTGGCAGGTTTCTACTGACAGTGGTGCTACTTTTGCAAACACAGTTGACGCATCCGGTACAGCAGCTACATTGACAGTAATTTCTACTGACGCAGAATATGTTGATGCTAACGAGTTCCGTTGTGTAGTTAGTGCAACAGGCGCAGACAGTGTTACTTCAAGCGCAGTAGCTGCTACAATCGCCTAATAAATACTTTTTAATTTAGGGAGTATTTAATATGGCAGATGCGAAACTATCAGAACTTACAGCGGCCACTTCGGCCGCTGCTTCTGATGCCACCTACCTTGTACAGTCAGCTACCAGTAAAAAAATTACGGTAGCAAACCTTTTTGGTACTATTGCTACACCTGCTGTGTTTACTGACAAGATTCAAATTAAAGATACTGATACCTTGACAGAGGCTGGTGCTGTAAGTCTAACAACCAATATAAGTTATTTGTCTAATCCTACAAGCTCAGGGAATTTGTCCTTAGCAGCCGGTAGTGATGGCCAGGTCAAAATAATTATTATGACTTCAAATACAGGAGGAACCACACTAACATTGACTGGTTCCACTGTAGAAGGTAGTATTGCTTTTGATGCAGCAGGCGATACCGCAACCATGATATATACTAATAGCAAGTGGTACATGATTGGAGGTACTGCTACTATATCATAAGGATAAAACATGGTTGAGTTGAATGAAGATAACTTTTTAATTTATGCAATAAAACATTATTACAATCCAGGAAGCATGGGTATGAGCGACCTGGAAGAAGATTTAAAAAGAATTAAATACGTAAAACGTCTGTTAAATAGATACAAAAAAACAGGCGATGCAAGTGAAAGGTTAATCCTAAATCATCTTGTAGTATTGTATAATGTTTTTGAAGATGCAGCAACAGATATGTTGTTTTATAAGTTAGAGGAAGAGTATTGGCCTGAACTTAAAACATATCTTGTGTATCTTCACAGAATGCCTTTAGAAACAGTAGTTTCTCCGGGTATAAAAGAAACAGAAATACCCTTAAACCAAACTTTGGTGGAAATACTAAGGAAATTGTAGTGGCTAATTTAACAGATGCTGTTGTAGTATTAAGAATATTGAAGTTGTTATCGACTCCAATCGAGCAATCTGACGCTTACAAATACGGCATAATTGACAGAAACGGTAAAAAACTTAGAAAACCTGATAGTGCTAAAGAAAAAGATTCTTACACTATTTTAAACCGTCTTGTTTTTAAACTACAGTACGCATTAGGAAAATCACCTGACAGATCAAGTAACAGGTTGTTATCCTTAGCGGCAGCAATTGCAATACTTAGAGAACATAGCGAAGATGATTTATTAGCCATGAACGATAAAGAACTTGAGAATAAATTAGATTTATATTCACTGTTTGAAGATGTAACACAAGAATCACATTTACTTGAGCATAACCTTGTATCCTTTAAGATGTTCCGTGAAGAAATGGGAGTGGGTGGGGGAGCAATAGCAGGTATAGGAATTGAACACCCTACTAAAGCAAACCAAGCAGAACCAGGACGAGATCCTGTGATGATGCCAATGGTTCGTAGAAAAAAGAAGAAGAAAAATGCCTCTTAAACAAGTAGAAGCCGAATTGACCGTAGTCAAACACGATGTTCAACAAATGGGTGGCCTGTTTGTTAAACTTGAAGCAACACTTGACAAGTTGACTACTGTGTGTAATAATGCTACACAAATACTCGCAGTACACGAACAACGACTATCAGAAGGAGAGCGTACTTTTAACGCTATTCAAAACGATATGGCAGACTTAGAGGACAAAATGACTAAAGAGATAGACAAGGTGTTGGATGCTATCAAAGATTTAAAAAGTCATATGGTAACTAAACACGACAAATTAGAGGACAGAATTGAGAACCTCGAAAAATGGCGCTGGATACTTATCGGTGCTCTTGTGGCCGGCGGTATATTCTTACCGGAAATACGAACCTTCCTAATGTCAAATATATAACTTGACATCTCCTTAAAAATTTGTTATTATTAACCTATACTAAATGTATAGGTTTTTTGCCTTATGTCTCTATTTGTTGATCTTAAATTTATAAACATGGTTTCGGTGAAACTGGACAGGTTCCAGAAGAAAGACGACTACCTGTTCAATTGTCGCTGCCCTATTTGTGGTGATAGTCAAAAGAAAAAGAATAAGATGCGAGGATTCTTTTACCGCAAAGACAACGATATGTTCTATCGCTGTCATAATTGTGATTATGGCACAACCATTGCTAACTTCCTTGAGAAAGTTGACCACTTGTTATACAAAGAATATGTTATGGAAAAGTTTGTCAGAAAAGATGACAAACCTGAACCTAAGAAAGAGCCTAATCCTGAGTACGCTTTCGACTTCAAACCTGACTTTGACAAACCAGCAAGACTGATTGACACTCTCATGGACAGGTTAGATAAGTTGCCAAGTGACCATGAGGCAGTGAAATATGCTAAAGGTAGAATGATACCTGAGACACAGTTTCACAGATTATATTATGTTGACGATATACGCACATTGTCACAGCTGAACTCAAAATACAAAGAAGCACTAAATATCAAACAGCCTCGTTTATCTCTCCCATTCCTAACACCTGATGGACAGTTGACAGGTATGGCATTGAGAGGTATGCGTGGTGAAAAACTAAGATATATAAATCTTATTATTAAGGAAGAAATGCAAATATTCGGCCTTGATGAAGCAGACACTAATAAAGAAGTGTATGTGGTAGAAGGTCCCATTGATAGTTTGTTCCTTGATAATGCTATAGCCTGTGTCGGTACTTCATTCGGCAAGGTAGATAAGATAGGATTGACATACTTCACAATGATATTTGACAATCAGCCCCGCAACAAAGAAGTATGTAGACTGATACACCAACAGATAAAGTTGGGTAACAAAGTATGTCTATGGCCTGACATGGAAGAAAAAGATATTAATGATATGGTTATGTCGGGCTTGACAAAAGATGAAATTCATACTATTATAAGTATGAATACCTATGAAGGACTTGAAGCAGAACTGCAATTTACACAATGGAGAAAATGTTAATGAAGGTATCACTCGTTGGAATGACACAACCCTCAGCCACTACAGGCTGTCATACGGCGAACGAATTGATTGCTTACGCTGCTCGTGTAAGCAACCCAGGCAATCAAAATAATAAAGAATCAGCACCTAAACTGCTACAATATCTAATAAAAAATGCCCATTGGAGCCCTTTTGAGATGGTTTCTATAACAATGGAGATAAACACTACACGAGATATCAGTAGACAGATTATTAGGCACCGTAGTTTCAGTTTTCAGGAGTTTAGTCAGCGATATGCTGTATCTTCTGATTATATTGAACGTGAGGCACGCTTGCAGGATCCTAAGAACAGACAGAATTCTATAGAGACTGATGATAGAGATCTGCGAGAAGATTGGAACATGAAGCAACATGAAGTTATTAATAAGGCCAGAGAAGCATACGAATGGGCCTTATCAAAAGGTATCGCCAAAGAGCAAGCACGAGCTGTTTTGCCTGAGGGTAATACTGAAACCACACTGTATATGTCAGGAACACTAAGAAGTTGGGTTCATTACTGTGAACTAAGAATGGCAAACGGCACACAAAAAGAACACTCAGATATAGCCAAACAATGTTGGGAAGTTATTAAACATCACTTTCCTGATGTTGCTAAGGCAGTAGAGGAATTAAATGGCTAAGAAGGACTATTTAGGTATTCAAATTGACCTGTCCCGTGACGAATTATTTGACAAGTTAGGTATTCAGCGTTTACGTGAAAGCTACATGAGGGAGGAAGAAGAATCTCCTCAAGAGCGTTTTGCTTTTGTTAGCCTACAGTTTGCGAGTAATATTGAACACGCACAAAGATTGTATGACTATGCAAGCAGGCACTGGTTGTCATACTCTACACCTATTTTGTCTTTTGGTCGTTCTAAGAAAGGTATGCCTATTTCATGCTTTCTAAACTACATCAATGATACAGCCGAAGGGTTGGTGGAGAATCTAAGTGAAACTAATTGGTTATCTATGTTGGGTGGTGGCGTTGGCATCGGTTTCGGTATCCGTGCCAGCGATGATAAATCTGTTGGTGTTATGCCTCACCTCAAAACTTACGACTCATCCTGTCTCGCTTATCGTCAGGGTCGGACTCGCCGCGGCAGTTATGCTACTTATCTTGACATTAGCCACCCGGACGTTATCCAGTTTTTAGAAATGAGAAAACCTACAGGCGACCAGAATGTCCGTTGTCTGAACTTGCATCACGGTATTAATATCAATGATAGGTTTATGGAACTTGTTGAGCGCTGTATGGCAGACCCAGATGCTGATGACGGTTGGAACCTTACTGACCCACACACAGGTGAGATACGTGACACTATCTCAGCTAAGTATCTGTGGCAGAAGATACTTGAACTTAGAATGGAAACAGGTGAACCCTACATTCACTTCATTGATACAAGCAATGAACACCTGCCTGATTTTCAAAAAAAGCTCGGACTGAAAATTCATCAGTCTAATCTGTGTAGTGAAATCATTCTGCCTACAAACAAAGACAGAACAGCAGTATGCTGTTTGTCCTCAGTGAACTTAGAACATTATGACTCATGGTCTAAAAATACAATGTTCCTGAAAGACATGGCAGAGATGTTAGACAACGTGTTACAGTTTTTTATTGATAAGGCTCCCGATCAAGTTGCTCGTGCTAAGTTTTCAGCAATGCGTGAACGGAGCATTGGAATCGGCGCACTCGGCTTCCATGCCTATCTACAGAAGAATATGATAGAATGGGAATCATGGCAGGCTACAAGTGCTAACATGAGAATGTTCAGACACATTCGAGGGAAACTTGATGAAGCAAATTTGGAATTGGGTAGTGAACGAGGAGAGGCACCTGACGCAGAGGGTACAGGAAGAAGGTTTAGCCATGTTATGGCTATTGCTCCTAATGCCTCTTCCTCTATTATTATGGGTAACACTTCGCCTTCTGTTGAGCCGTATAGGGCAAATGCTTACAGGCAAGATACACTTTCTGGATCTTATCTCAATAAAAATAAGTATCTGGTGGACCTTTTTAAAGGTAAGATTGAAGCTGGAGCGACTAAACAGACAGAAGACGAAATCTGGTCCTCAGTAATATCCAATGACGGCTCTGTACAACACCTCAGATTCCTGACAGAGGAAGAGAAGAACGTATTTAAAACTGCTATGGAAATAGATCAGCGTTGGTTGATTGACCACGCCTCAAAACGTCAGGAGTTTATTGACCAAGCACAGTCACTTAATTTATTCTTCCGCCCAGATGTAAATAAGAAGTATCTACATCTCGTACACTTCTTAGCATGGAAGTCAGGATTGAAAACACTTTACTATTGTCGCTCAGAGAAAGTAGGTAAAGCTGATAAGGTATCACGTAGGATTGAACGTGAGATTATTAAGGAAGCTGATATGACAGCACTTGTTGAGAGCAGTGAATGCCTGGCGTGTGAAGGTTGATCCAGGTAATTAATAGCACATATCCTTTACTACCTATATTACAGTTTTGTCAGCACTCAATAGGAGACAGCCGGCCAAATGCTATCAACATGGATCCTGTTGATTGGGAAAATAAACCAAACACTCTTTTGTATTTGCTATACAAAGAAAAAAGATTTGATGGACCCAAAGCAGGCTACTTGATCTACATTAAGAATACAGAGATAGTAGCAGGTATGGGTTGGTATGAAAGTGATTGGGATAGCAATGTGTATGTTCAAGCAAGGGCATATACAATACCTAATTATTTAAAAAATGTCAGCGTTCGTAATGCACCTTTAACAAATGATCTGACATGGTTAATGGAAGACTCTGCAATGTTACAAGGATATAAAGGTGGCTGTGTATCTGTTGAAAAATATAATAAGAAGATTATTGATACTGCTATTAGAATAAACGATCCTTCTAAATATCCTGAATACCAGAAAATAGGAAGAATAGAATATAGGAAGCCAGGTGTTAGAATGAGACAACAGAAATATGCTGGCTTGTATAATATAAGAAACACAGAACAACACGTAATGTTCCATCTGTTTGAACAGGAATACGAAAAAGAATTTTTAAGGAAAATAAATGAAAAAACTAACTGAAGAAAGAAGTTACTTCAAGCCCTTTAACTATGCCTGGGCATATGATGCTTGGTTAAAGCATGAGCAGTCACATTGGCTACACACAGAAGTCCCTATGGCAGAGGATGTTAAGGATTGGAAAACTAAACTATCAGCAGCAGAGAAGGCATTCCTTACAAACATATTTAGATTCTTTACACAGGGTGACATTGATGTAGCCGGCGGCTATGTCAATAACTATCTCCCATACTTCAAACAGCCTGAGATTCGTATGATGCTCGCAGGGTTTGCAGCACGAGAGGCATTACACGTAGCAGCATACAGTCACCTTATTGAAACATTAGGTATGCCTGAGTCCACGTACAACGAATTCCTTGAGTATGATGCTATGAAAGACAAGCATGAATACTTTATGGAAATGTCAAACGCAAATCAGGATATTTCTACAGTAGCAACAAACATCGCTGCCTTCTCAGCGTTTACAGAAGGTATGCAGTTGTTCAGCTCATTCATTATGCTACTGAACTTCCCACGTCACGGTAAGATGAAAGGCATGGGACAGATTATTACGTGGTCGATTGTTGATGAGACTTTGCATGCTGAGAATATGATTAAGTTGTTCCGTGAGTATGTAAATGAGAACATTGACATTTGGAATGATGATGTTAAGGGTAAAATATACACTATTGCAGAGAAGATGGTAGAGCTTGAGGATAAGTTTATTGACTTGGCATTTGCTATCGGTCCAATGGAAGGACTAACGCCTGATGAAGTAAAAACATACATTAGATATATTTGTGACAGGCGACTGATTAGTTTGGGACTGAAAGGTATATTTAAAGTTAAGAAGAATCCTTTGCTGTGGGTTGAGGAAATGATTAACGCACCTACACACACCAACTTTTTTGAGAACAGAGCAACAGATTATGCACGTGGTGCGACAACAGGAACATGGGACGAAGTATGGGCCTAAAATGGTTACAGTATTACGCTAAGATAGCAGAAGAAACAGCAAAACTATCTACAGCAAAGAAACTACAAGTAGGGTGTGTCATTGTAAAAGACAACAGGATACTTTCTATTGGTTACAATGGTATGCCCTCTGGTTGGAGCAACGAGTGTGAAGATGTAGTAACTCCAACCAAAACTAAACCAGAGGTACTTCACGCAGAAGCTAATGCTCTTATGAAGTTGTGTAGGTCAACAGATTCGAGTGAGGGGGCAACATTGTTTGTAACCCACTTTCCTTGTATAGAGTGTGCTAAACTTGTTTATCAAGCAGGCATCTCGCAGGTATACTATATAAACGATTACGAAGCTACAAAGGGTAGCGGTAGAAACTTTTTAGAAAAGGCAGGTATAGAAGTATGTCAAGTAAAATAAGTGTAGAAAATTATTGCGAAAAATGTGGGGCAGAGTACATGGTTACATATGACCCAGAAAATAATATTGACGAACCAAGATTTTGTGCCTTTTGTGCGGAACTTATTGTTGATGATGAATTGGATTTCGAGGATGACTAATTATGTCCGGTGTTTGGCATGGCGGTAAGGGCAGTAATTTTAGAAAAGTAAATCAAAACAAATACAACAATAATTGGGATGCAGTGTTTGGTCCTATTGTTGTTGAATGGAAAGGAAAGCCTGGTTACGGAGATATGTGTAGTGCTGTAGGTTATGCAAATAATCTGTCACAGAAAACAGGCAAGAAAGTCAGATTAGAGTGGACTTCATTTAATGGTGAAGGTGAACGTCTCGCTCCAACGATTGAGCATCCTGATAGTGAAGATACTAATTATAGATTAGAAAAAATCTTTGACATGATGACCACTGAAAAAGTAGAACTCAAAATAAGATACAATGAGAATCTACCTTATCAACACAGTGAATTACCCAATCACCCATTGTATTTTTATCGCTACATGAAACCTGAATATAAATGGCAAGGTGGTAGTGGTTATATTGTGTTCAATACTACACATAATAATTATGTTCAGTGGAAAGACTACAACAACCCAAAACATAAATTTTGGAAGTCACCTGATTCATGGTCTAATACGTATGAAAACTTTGACAACGTAAGATTTGTAGATTACAGAACACCATTACAAGAATTAGTTGACATACTAAAGAACTGTGATTTGTTTGTAGGATATGCCGGCGGCTCTGCTCAGTTAGCACAAACAATGGGGGTACCTATGTTCTTATATGTCAATGAAATAAAAAGATCCACTGATTGTTGCCCTGCTGCTGTAGTATCAAAAAGACTTACCTTTAAGCAAGAAGATATACCTATGATACAAAAACTCGCACTTGACAATATTGCTCACTGCGAGGACATGGTAAATTCTTATATAAATAGTACATCTGATAATGAAGGTGTACTTGATGGCGATAAAGAAGAAGCGGAAGAAGAAGGAACCACAGACTCATAAAGTTTACTGTACCTATTTTCCTAATGGTGATTACTATATAGGATATTCAGGCAAGCCTCAAAGGCTCTATGAAAAATATTATGGTAGCTCTAAGTACGTTAAGGAGTATGAAGGTGAACTTACAAAAGAAACTATTGCTGAGTTTGAGAAGAAGTCTCATGCTAAGATGCAGGAGTTTTTATTACAGTGGCAACAACGTCACGATCCTAAGTGCCTAAACTCAATGTTAAATATAAGACTGAACAAAGAGCCATTAGCTGATTTTGTTCCGTTAGAGTGGTTACCGAATGTTAAAAGTTGAAAACGATAAAGCAATATTATACTCAATGGGTAGGTGTGGTACAAAGTCAATAACACACCACACGCTCGGTTACTCCTATAGTGACGTATATGGTGACACTACCCTTCCACCGGAAGAAAGGTTCAAGTTTTTTGTTGTGCCTGATACAATACAGCAATCTGAAAAAACACAGATACTTGTATTGAGAGACCCTAAAGACAGATTTATGAGTGGGCATCAATTATGGGTAGAACAAAACCATCAAGATCATCCACAGTATGATAACTATGAAAGGTTCATGTTATATCACGGCGCTCCCTTTCTACACAGACTGAACTTAGATATAAACTTTAAGATATTATTATTTGATAATTTGGGGGATTACGTTCCACATATACAAAGAGACCCAGCTTTAGAAAAAAGAAACTGGGTTGAAAATGATTACGATTGGGATACTGAAATGGGTTTGTATTTTAAATTATTAAATGAAAACCAACGCATCACAGTAGAGGAATTTCACAGATGTTTTTCATAGCGCTTCTCCTGTGTTCAGCATTAGCAGTATCAGCAGTAGCAGGTTGGTTCTCAATAGTGGGACTGATGGCTATCTTTCCAGGAGTGCCTGTACCTATCTTAACAATGGGCATAGTCCTTGAAGTGGCAAAACTTGTCACAGCCTCTTGGATATATCGTAATTGGGACACGGCAGCACTACTACATAAAGTTTATTTGACTACATCTGTAGTTATTTTATCATTTATTACAAGTATGGGAATCTATGGGTTCCTATCCAAAGCACACATTGAACAAACTATTACAATGGGAGGCAACAATGCTCTACAGATTGAGAGCATTGAAAGGCGAATCAATAATGAAAGGCGTGTCATAACTGATGCGGAGAATGTTATTGCGAGTCTCGATGCCTCTGTTCAGATTCTACAGGACTACGACAGGATACGAGGCCCTGATGGCGCCTTAGCTGTCCGTGCTTCACAGGCAGAAGAAAGACAAACCCTCAATGCTTCTATTGAACAAGCAATCCAGAATATTGAGTCGTATGAGGATGATTTACGGCCACTTAGACAGATGGCATTACAGCAAGAAGCAGAAGTTGGCCCGGTAAAATACATTGCGGCACTTATATATGAAAATCCTGAAGAAATGCTTGACAACACGGTACGAATTGTAGTAATATTAATAGTATTAGTATTTGACCCGTTGGCTATATTGCTTGTCATAGCGGCCAATCAGTCATTACTACAGCGCAGGGGTGAGAAAATATCCTTTGTGACAATAAATACAATAGAGCCTGAACCAGAGGACTTTGGTATTGATGTTGACGGTGTACCTGATTTGTCTGATACAGAAGTAGAACAGTTGAATAGATTAGATAGAAGCCTAAGAAGTAAATTGAGTTGGTTAGTTGATAAGAAAAGGAAAGATAATGAAAAAGAATGATGTGGTATCAGTTGTCACAAATGTAGGTGAGTTTGTAGGCAAGTTTGTAGCTGACACTCCTGAGGGTGTGACACTTGAAGATCCAAGAATGATTGTCCATAACCAACAGGGTATGGGCTTTGCTAAAGGTGTTAGCATGGCAGGCGTTGAAGAGCCTAATGAGGCTACTTTCTACAGTAGCAATGTAGTAGTTGTGATGGCGGTGAATCCAGCAGTTGAAAAAGCATGGCGGGAATTCACTTCGGGTATAGTTTTATAATGGAGAGTAAAATGAGTAGAGAAGATTATGTAAGCGCACTACAGACAGGCGTGCGTACAATTACTTTTACAAAGAAAGACGGTACGGAACGTGTGATGAAGGCCACACTACAGGAAAGTGTAGTGCCTGCAACAACAGGAACCAGAACAGCTCCTGAAAATAATTTAGTTGTTTTTGACACTGAAAACAATGGCTGGCGTTCTGTTATTATTAAGAATATCAAGTCCTTTGTATGAGGGTAACTGTTATAGGTAACGGGGTCTCAAGGACCCCGATTCCTTTACAAAAGATATCAGGAATTACAGTAGGATGTAACGCGGTCTACAGAGATTTTCACCCCACTTATTTGTGTGTTATAGACCACGCCATTACCAAAGAAGTATATGAAAGTTCCTATGAGGGAGTTGTTTACTACAGACACATGACCCTGAGACGATTAGGATATCATCCTAAAACAAACTGGCATACCCCTCACTTTATGAATGGTGAGAACACAGGCAACGCGGCCATTCTTTTGGCCAAAGATTTAGGCGCTGGACAAATAGATTTAATAGGGTTTGATGGTGTATCCCAAAAATTATATCCAGATACAGCACAACCAAATGACCGTTTTGACATTTGGAATGACCGATTGATGTATATATGTGAAGGTCTAAATGTCCGTAGAGTTGTGGACAATACCTGTGCAATCACCGAAATCCCCTCAATAACTGTAGAACAGTACATAAAAGAGCTTGACATTTAGGGTTTTTTTCTGTTATAATTATAGATGTAATTATAGAAGGAGTCCTTAAATGGCAAAGACAAAACGAACACGCAGCACCTATGTGTTGCCAGAACCTAAGTGGGCAGAATTCAAACTGCTCACCGATAACGAAGAACGAGAGGTAGCACTACGCCAGTGCCTGTATTTCGTGCATTACGAGATACAAGATAAGGCAGGTGTTAATCACTTTAAAAAGTGGATGAAAGCAAACTGGGATAAAGACACTGTGTCTATTATTTCAAAGTTGCCTGATTCTACTTTTCATTCAGTTGCTAAATATTTCTACTGTTGGAACAAGTTGGGTTGGTTGACACAATCAACATCTGAATGGATGGAAAGGCAGAAGAATATTTGGATAGCAGCAGCTGGTTCCTATGTAGAAGAAAAGGAAGTCAAACCCAAAGTTGTAATCATACGAGAGAATCTTGATAAGTTTGCTATGGGTGTAGATGATTCGATTGATCGTATCATTCATGGCACACAGATGACGAACTACAAAGACTTTGTAGAATCATTCAAACTCAACAATGTTGAGACAGGACAAGCTGTTACAATTGTAGACGAGTTTGCTATGGAGTTTAGAGAGTTAGCACAGGGTGATGATGAGCAGTTAGCAGAAGGCTACTCACACGTTAAAAAGTCTACCCTAAAGCACTTGTTAGCTTTCTTTGATGGCGTACAAACAGGCCTCATGGAAACTAAACAGGCTAAAAAGATTACACGTATCAGACGTAAGCGTCCTGTTGACAAGAACAAACTTGTACGCAGGCTGAAGTACACTAAGCAGCACGAGCAATATAAGTCCATTGATCCTGTTGAGATCATAGGTGCAAGTGAGGTATGGGTGTATGACATTAAGCGTAAGCGTATTGGTGTGTATGCGTCAGAGTATGAAAACACTTTGGGGGTTAAAGGCACAGTCATTGATAATTACTCCCTCACAAAATCATACGAAAAGACAGTCCGTAAAGACGAATATGTTAAGTTGTTTATGGAATGTCGTAAGAATGGTTTGCACTCATTTATGGACAAGATACGTGGCAAGAAGTTTCCTGCAAAGTCCCGTGTGCAACCCACAATGGTTTTGCTGAGGGTGATTAAATGATTGTCATAGATTATAACCAAGTAGCAATTGCAACATTCATGTCAGAGATAGGTCACAGGCCTGGTAGTGATATTGAAGTAAACTTACCCTTGTTGCGTCACATGATTATCAATACCATTCGCTCATATCGCACACGTTTCGGTAATGAGTTTGGTGAGCTTGTTATTGCTTGTGATAACAGACACTACTGGAGACGAAAGGTATTCCCACAGTACAAAGCACACCGTAAGAAAGACAGAGCAAAGTCAGACTTTGATTGGAATGCTATCTTTGATGCTCTGTCTATTATACGAGATGAGTTAGCAGAATTCTTCCCATATCCTGTCATAGACATAGAAGGGGCAGAGGCAGATGACGTTATTGGTGCTCTTGCTGAATATAGTCAGAAGTTGGGAGAGCCTGATGGATTGTTCGGTGATCCTACTTCTGTTCCTTATCTCATTATCAGCGGTGACCATGACTTCAATCAGCTACAGAAATGGGACAACGTGAAACAGTATGCCCCAGCATTTAAGAAGTGGATCAAACTAAAAGAACCTGTTGAAAAGGTACTGATGGAACATATTATTACAGGCGATAAGGGTGACGGCATTCCTAATATGTTGTCCCCTGATGATTGTTTTGTGGAAGGTAAACGTCAAAAGCCCATACGTAAGACTCAGTTAGCAGAGTGGAAGTCTAAGCCGCCTGAGGAATGGGTGACAGCTGATATGGCACACGGATACAATCGTAATCGTATGCTTGTTGACCTTACACAAACTCCTCAGGAGATTAAAGATAACATTATAAATAGTTACGAATTACAGCAGGGTGGCGATAGAAGTCAGTTGCTAAACTATTTTATAAAAAACAAAATGAAAAACATGATGGATGTGTTGGGAGATTTTTAATGGCAGCAAAATTTAGACAAGCAGATGAGGGTTTTGAGTGGGTATTCAAAGCAACATCTGTAGATGAGCAGGTGAAGCGACTGAAAGAGTGGGCGTCTACTAATCAGGCATTGGTTCCTATTGTGCGTATTGGTGTAGGTGCTGAGAAACCCGCATGGGATTTGCCTGAGGGTATGCCTAAAATCAATAAAATTAAAGAAGATATTCCTGAAGGCATGGGTGAAACTACTCTACAGCTTGAATGGCGCAGAGTGAAAGCATTTATTACACCTGGTAGCAACATGAATAATCTACCTCCTGTAAAGAGAGAGGCACAGTGGTTGAATATACTTGAAGGAGTACACCACAAAGAAGCTAAGATACTGACAGCAGTAAAAGATGGTAAGTTGTTAGAATTGTATCCACAGCTTGAACCTTTACTTAAACCTCTTGGTATAACTGAGTATAACAAACCAGAAACAAAACCCAAAAGAAAGGCGAGGGCTAAAAAGAATGTGGAGAAAAGTAGCTGACTGGTGGACAAATCTCTGGAGAGAAGAATACCAGATAACAATTTACTATCCAGGGGAAAAGGTTTCATTAGCAGATGGTTCAACCGTAGAAAAGGCTCCGGCTGAAAAGTCATTTTTTGCTAAGAAGATTGTCAAAAAGAATCCTAAACACTTTATCTGGATTGATCTTGAAGATAGACACCATGAACTGAAGTTTCTAAACCCTGTTGTCTTTCATATCATTAAAATATTTTAGGTTACATTATGCAAATAATTGAAATGACAAAAGAGATGTTAGATCAATATATAGATGACGATCCTGTTCGTCCTCATTTGCCCACAGACTTCAGAATTAACCATGAGTTTGGTAGACGAACATATGGTTTAGTTGATCTTGATTCGCAAACAGGAGAAGGTAAGATGGTAGCTATTGTATGTATAGCCAACGGGTTTAGCATACCCACTACTGAAGCAGAACTGTCAATGATACCTTATGCAGAAAAGCCTACACAGGCATTCATGGTTCCTTATACTATTTGGTCTTACGGTAAAGGAGCAGGACGTACACTGCTTAACGGGTTGTTGAATAATCTAAAAAAAGAAATTAAACGCACTGGGCAGAAGTCTCCTCGTGTTGTTACAATGTCACCCAAAACAAAATTAGCTACAAAGTTTCATTTAAGTAATGGGGCTAAGCTAATATCAGATAATGAAGAAACGGATAACTTTGAATACGATGTCAGTTGAATCATTCACCCCTCAAGCATTAATCTTGTCAGAAAATGCAAAAAACAAAGCAGCTTCTCTTAAAGACGGAGACAAGCTATTGCGAGTCTATGTACACGGAGGAGGTTGTTCGGGTTTTCAGTACGGCTTTTCAATAGAAGAACCTCAGGCAGATGATACTATAATAGATAACTTAGTATTAGTAGATAGCCTTTCGTATAGTTATGTAGTAGGAAGCACGTTAGATTACAAAGAAGACATCATGGGTAGTAGCTTTCAGTTGTCCAATCCAAATGCTGTCGGTACTTGTGGGTGTGGAGTTTCGTTTACAGTCTAATCAGTGGGTTTATAAGGATCATAGATTGTTCCTAACTGATAGCCTTCAGGCACAGGATCATTCTCTGGTATAGCAGTATAGCCCTCAGGGTTACAAATATATTTGTACTTACCTCTTGCTAATCTTGTCTTGGACATTTTTAGTTTTGTAGTATAAGAATGTTTCTTTCCATAGAAGTTGTTATCTTCGCCTCTGTTCTGTCCTGTTCTACTCTTTTTAATCTTTAGGCGGTGTGATTCTTTTAACCCATCCTTGTGTCCGTGATTGGCCTTGACAGCAGCACTGATCTTATCCTTTGTCTCCTGTGTGTGTTTACTGCGCTTACGTGCTTTATCGACAGCAAACTCAATGCCTTCCTTCTCAGCATACTCACGCAACACCTCAACAGCATTAGCACGACGGATAAGCTCTCTTGGTTTGGGTAGCTTATCTACGTCTTTTGCTTCTACTAAACAGTAGCCATCTCTGGTGTTGAATATAAAATAAGACTTCATTACTTAGCTATTACAAATTTTCCTGAAGCGATAGATCTTGATGTGCTATATTCAAATACTAATTTTGCAAACTTCAATCCGTTTTTGCTTTTAAAAAATTCCATTAGCACAGGACCAGTCGCTGCCATTATTGTTGTTGCACTCGCATTACCTCTTGCCCAATTGAATTTGTTATCTTGTCCAGGGTTAATTTTAGATAATGCTTGTTTTTGTGGAGTCAAAGTTTTCATCTCATCTTTAAATTTTAAGAATGCTTTATCATATTCACGTTTGAACTTAGCCGCAGCAGTTGTATCTAAGGTTCCCATAACCTTAGATATAAGATCAGCTGAACCTATCTGCCCTTCTCTTGCGTTACCTCTATCAGGTATATACTCTGCTAAGTATTTCATACCTGAAGGATCATGTCTAAACTTTAATGTGCCAGTAACCTTACCCACCGATATTTTTACCTGTAGGTCTCTTGGCTGTCTTTGAGTTTTTGTTATAGCCCGCCATTTTTCAAAAGGCAATACTTTATAAGGAGTCCAGAGAATTTTTGTTATTTTCAGGCTGTTTATATATTTTTCTTCCTCTGCTCTCACAAAGTTGACCTTTTTAATGGTTACTGAACCAGCAGCTTGTTTCAGTGATAGTGGTAGTAAATCACCGGAATCAATAAGATCACCCATCATACTATTTAACATTGTAAAACTGAAAGCCTTTTTAATTTTTGGTGTGCTGTATTCTTTTATTGTTGCTTTTATTTTATTTTTAGCTTTTGTGCTACCAAAGTATATATCAGCAGGCGACCATTTATTAACGTCACCGAACTTCATGGTGCCTCCTACTGCAACCACATCAGCCTCATTTGCTATTTTAAAAAGTGCTTCTATGTTGGTCATTACTTCATCATCACCTCTAAAATAATATAAATTCTGAAAGTCTGCAGACTCAATGTTTTTAAACTTACCTTTGGGGTCTGTATCTATTGAGGCTATCTCTTCCATCATCTTCTTGGCGATTAGAACTGTAGAAGTATACCATTTTTTATTTTTGGGGTCGCCCAACCATTCTGTTATTTGATCTAATGAAAATTTAGCACCGCCTTTATAGTGGGTATAGATTCGAGGATATGATTTATCCATAGCTTTTTTAAGTGTATTGTTTTCCATTAAGGAATCGAGATCTGGATACTTTTTTATATCCATTAGCTTTGTTGTTTCTGATTTGCCTAAATAGTCTGCCATAGCACAAAATAGCGCTTGAGCTGACTCAGCATATGAAGTATCATCGGCCATACGTAACTCCTGGTTTTATAGACTATTTATATAACTGTACTGTTAACCTCCCAGATTTCGAGCTGGGTTCGTAAGTGCTTGATTTCTCGTTGAAAAAGCGCTGTAATATCAATGACTTAGCTCAGTGGTAAGTGCTTGATTTATATACGGAAAGAAAATGCTTGACATTTGGCCAAATGTGTGTATAATGACGGTATAAATGAGAAAAATGCTAAGAGATTTGTAAGTCATTGATTTCATTAGGCCAAATAAATGAAAATAATGCTTGACTTTTTGGAAAAAGGCTGTATAATAAGCATTATAAACAATGAAGATAAGGACTAAAAACATGAGCAGATTCGTATACTTTTCAGCAGACGAAGGTCGTATTGAAGTAGACATAGACGGTGTTGTTATTGGCCTCGCTAATGATGTAGATTCTTTACATAAACTGTTAGCGGATAATAATGTCAATTTCCAAGATGATCTGGCCAAATCAAGCAGCATTGATTTTTGTGAGGAATGTGGTTTTGATTGCGGTGAAGCCGAGTCTATTCTCAACAAAGCACTAATCGGATTGTAAAAAAGTGAAAATAATGCTTGACATTTGGCAAAATTCGTGTATAATAAGCATTATAAAGTAAAAGTTTTTCAACAAAGTCCTAAGGAGGACATTTAATATGCGTACATTCGCTTACATTCAAGACCCTGGTCACGGTTGGTTACGTGTACCCCATTCAGAGTTTGCTCAGTATCCTGAGATTCATTCTCTGGTTTCTTCTCACTCTTATCAGTCGGACAAGTATGTCTTCCTGGAAGAAGATGCAGATATGGCATTGTTCATTAACGCACGAGTTAATGCTGGTGTAGTTACTAAGACTAAGCCATATCAGAATAAGTCACGCGAGTCTAAGATTCGTAAGTATGATGCTTATTCACCCCCACAGGCTATCTTGACTGTGGACTCGACTGAATCAGTTTCAGACGTTGAAGTAGCCGCTTAGGGTCTTCCTCTCCCTAAGCACACTCTTGCCCCCGGCAACGGGGGCCTTTTTAACTTATTAGGATTATATTATGTGGAATAGTTATACAGCTCAAGCAACAACCTCATGTATTGGTTCACAGCTCTCTCGCTGGGAAATGACTAACGGCATGGATAGACATGACCTCAAGTCTGACGGCAAGCTGGTATCAGCTGCTACATTGCGTGAAGTTACAAGCTACAAGCCTACTACATTGGGTGCTATACTGTCAAGCGATAAGTTTATCAAGTTTGATCTGTTGGCACGCAACGTGATTGAAGAAGGCTATGAGATGAATACTAAGGTACAGGCCGGTGCTAACGGCAAGGTACAGGAAATCAAAACTGCTGACGGCAAGCGTTTTCGTCAGGTTGGAACCTCTTACTACGGAGATATATCAGAATGAGTAATATTGACTTCAATAAAATCAAACCTTTAGTATTCAAAGGTGAGGTACAGAACAGTTATTATGTATCAACCGAGGGACAGATCTTTTCTGTTAGGGAGATGAGCCCATGTGTCAGTGGTAGATGTGCTTATCCAAAGGTTGGTCTTGTTCTTAATAATGGCACCAAAACCACAGTGCCGGTTCATCAAGTAGTAGCTTCAACATTCATTCCCCAAGAGGAGAGGCGCCCTAATGATATTAGTGCGTCGGATTGGAAGAAGACCCCTGCAGCAGTCCGTAAACTTTTGACTGCTAAGATGACTGATGTGCATCACAAGAACGGAAACAAGGAAGACAACAGTCTTTCTAATTTGGAATATATGTGTGCTTCTAAGAACCGTTCAATAGGGAATCCAAGGAATAAAAAGTGATCCTAATATCCCTTGAGGGTGGAACTAAAACACAGCGCAATCTGACGGAGGATGCGACTCGATATTTTGTCAAGGAACTCCTCCCCAGAAAGCGTGTGCTTTGGATTGATATTGTTATCGGTAACTATATCAAGGAAGATGTTGTTGGTTATTGTGATAAATTGGAAAAGGATTCATACAAGATAGAGCTTCATAACAGAGGCTCTTTGTATGAATACCTTTCATACTTAGCACATGAGATGACACATCTGAAGCAATATGTTACAGGTGAGTTGGTATATAAGTACAATAAATCTTATTGGAATGGTGTAGATCATACTGAAACTGCTTATAGTAAGCAGCCATGGGAGAAAGAGGCCTGGAAAGTACAGTATCCTTTAGCAAAAGGTTTTATCAGTGAGGTCCTTGAGATTACATACAAACAGGCCAAAGACTTGTCCCCACGCACTATGAAAAAGATAGACTGGCAGATGGAATACGAGATATTAGAGAGAATTTGTGATGGCGAGTAGTAGACAAAGACAAGATTATAATAATTATGTGAGGAATATATATGGAAAAAGTGATATTGACGGATTGCGACGGAGCAATCCTGGATTGGGAGTGGGCGTTTCACAGTTGGATGCAACACCACGGCCACACAGTAAAAGAAGAAGGGCACTACAAGGTATCAAAGATGTATGGAATCGACTGGTCGGTAGGAAAGACTCTGGTCAGGACATTCAATGAATCGGCAGCAATAGGATTCCTACCTCCTCTACGTGATGCTCAGTATTATATCAAAATGCTACATGAGCGTCACCAATACAAATTTATTTGTATTACAAGTCTCAGTTTGGATCCCCACGCACAAAAGCTGCGTGAACGAAACTTAGCCAAAATCTTTGGTCCTAATACGTTCCAGGAGTGTGTCTTTTTAGACTGCGGTGCTGATAAAGATGAGGTACTTGCAGAATACGGAGCACGTTATCCTGGTCATGTATGGGTTGAGGATAAACCAGCAAACGCTGATATAGGTTCAGCGTGTGGCTTCGATAGTATACTAATGGAGCATGGTCACAATATGGATTACAGTGGCCCAGCTAAAGTAATGAAGAACTGGGAGGCAGTGTACAAGTATGTCATCGCTAATGCTGTTTGATTACATATGCCAAGCCATCCTTACTTTTTGTGGTATAGGTTCTCTTTACTTTATGGCTTCAACCGATGCACGTAAGCGTCTACTTGCTGGGTGTATCGGTTTGTTTGGTGAGCCCTTTTGGTTCGCTACAGCATACATCAATGACCAGTACGGTGTAATGATTTTGGTGTTCATTTACGGTGCTGGTTGGTTGAGAGTCTTGTGGACTAACTATTGTGAAGTCTACGGCAATCCTTTTGAAATTGACATAGGCATATAGGAGATAAATATGAATGCGTATGATTATGAAAAAGAAGCGATGAAAAAGTTTCTAAAAGATCTTTTAGATCCTGAGATGTATGGTCATGCAGTAACAGCAGAAGTACGTGATGAGGCAAGAAAGCTACTTGGTATGGCACCTGTAGAAACTCAAAATTGGAACATCAGCGAAGGAGTATAACTTGGATCCCATCTATTATCTTATTACTTTTGCTTGTGTAGGAGGCGGTTGTTATACAGGCTTTCAGTTAGGCAAGCGTGAAGGCATTGAGCGTTTTTTAGATTTCCTTGATAGTCATAAAAACAAGTTGACCAATGAGGTCAAAATCAAATTAACCGATGGTGAAGTTGAGATCATTAGATGAAATACATAGAGACACAGAAACGAGGCCTCGCCAAACTTGTTACCTGGAGAGTATGGATTACATTTAGCAACGCGGGCTTTGGTTGGTACATGACAGGCTCTTGGCAAGGCGGACTTGCATTTGCAGGAGCAGCAGCAATAGTAAACACCTTCATGTTTTATATCTTTGACCAGGTATGGAACAGAATTCAGTGGGGAAAAACAACAATTAAGGAGTGATATGAAGAAGTATTTTGTAATGGGTTTGCTGACAACCTCCGTAGTACAGGCACAGCAGATTGAGGAAATTGTAGTATTAGGTTCAGTAACAGATAGTATTACAACAGACACGCAGTTAGACTTCTCTCTTATCGAAACCATCAGCATTGACCAGCCATTCACTCAAGGTGGTATGGGTGGTTTTGCTGGTTTCCGTGAGCGAGGAGCACAAACTATTCACACCACGGTGTATCGTAACGGTATGCCTGTCAATGATCCCAGCACAGGCTGGTATGACTTCGGCCACATTATTCCCACTGGCCAGGAACTTGTGACAGTATCACACGGAGCTAACAGTACATTGTATGGTTCAGGCTCTCTTGGCGGAACTGTATTCATTGAGGACAATATCACTCCAGGTTACACCGTACGAGCAGGCACTGACTCAGCACTGCTGTCAGGCTCTGTAGAGAACTTTAATCTCTCTTATGCCTATGGTGACAATGGTTCTGTAATGACTACAAACAACGAGCGAGACCTGTACGAGAACTTCACAGCACGTTACAAAGATGAACACATATCATTAGCAATCACAGACTACAGTTACGATTATGATGACTGTTGGGGCACCGATGATTGTGAGCAGAAAGGAACAACCGGTAATCTGTCATTTAGGAATGATAACTTTACATTAGGTTACTCTTGGAATTATCTTGATTTCTATGCTGACGGTGAAAAGACATATCGATCAAAAGCAGACAACGTGTACTTTGATGCACGTAATACATACAATGACTGGACTGTAGGCGTCACATATAACAATGGTGAAGAAGCATATGCACTGTATCAGCCCTTTGATGAATTGCAGCTTTCAGCACGAGTAATAGACGGACACGCTGTAGCACGAGTAGGTATACAAGTAGACGAGTTTTCAATGGGTATTGGCTCAGGTTATAGACGTCCTACTGACTATGAAATGGAAGGCGATGCTTGGGTAGCAGCGAATCCATTGTTAGATCCAGAGGAGTCTATTGGCATTGATATAGGTTATGGTAACTTCTCAGCATTTAGATATGACTTCAAAGAAGGAATAAACTACGATTGGGAGCTGGCACAGTTTGTAAACACAGGTTCTTACAGCACACAAGGACTACGCTACAGCAACGATTGGTTGACACTTGGCTACACAGATTCAGATCAACCTTACATAGCAGAGTACAGAGCAAAGATACAATACAAGTGGGCATCATGGACATGGACTGACCTCGGTGTAAACACAGTTGATCTGACGCACCGTATAAATAACTGGTACTTCACATTACAAGATGTGTTTGATAATAATTACGAGATTATGCCGAATTATGAACTCGGTGGGAGACAATTTTATGTTGGATACAGCAAGGCGTATTAGTTACGCAACACTCGGGGCATTTGCTTGTTGGCTTATGTACAGAGGCTTCCTTGAACTTTGGTGTATTACCTACGGTTTGATATATTAAATGAAACTTATCTCGTGGAACGCTAATCACAGCGAGCATTTACACAAAGACATTTTCAACGGCTCACACCATATTATCTATATGCAGAGATGTCCTCTTGTTCTTGCTGAAAAGATACGAGATGAGTTGGGGTACGTTATTTGGTGGCATCCTCAAACAGAAGGAGAGGATGCCGATGGTTTGTTGACAGCAACAAAAGGTCTCAGGTTCGAGACTAATCCACGAGTTAAAGAAATGATTCCCAAAGGAAGCATTTCACAAAAAGACAAATCACAATCCACTATATATCAGCGAATGGTATTCAGAAATTGTGTCTATGTCAATTTTCTGCCTCCGTTTAGACCGAAAGGTTCTCATATAGATTACTTCATAAAATTATTGAAACTTGACTTCGATATTGCTGTCGGTGACACTCATCTCGATCTTAATCATTGTAATTTAAAAATGCCTTATAACGCATCACCTTTCTTCCAGCCATGGACGAAAATAGAAAACAGTCAGGCTAATTTTTCAAAGCCCGGAGAACCAAAACAGGTATTGACTTGGATAATGTCAGCCGGTAAGTCAATACAATATGAGAAGGTTCATTGGCTTGGCGAGAATCATGTAGGACACCATCCTGTTGAGGCTTGGTTTGACGAACCGAAGGGAGATATACCTGTTGTTGAAATATCATAATTACACTTGCTCACGTAGAGGCAGATTCATCTACAAAGGATATCCTACACAGCAAAACCACAGAATATTCGATTACTTCCCAGCGTTTTTTGAAAAGGAACAATTCGATACCGTCATTGAAATAGGCACAAGCGAAGGCGGTTTGTCCTTGTACGTACACGAGCTGTCAAAGGAATATAACTTTACCTTTTGTACTTACGATATAAAGAATCACATGGGAATTACTCCTCCCTTCGATTTCAGAGAAAAATCAGCATGGGACGGTGAAGGCTATAATGAAATCATACAAGCATTACAGTCTGACAAGAAAGTCCTATTACTCACAGATGGCGGCGATAAGGTCAAAGAATTTCATTTATACGCCCCTCATCTCAAAGCACACGACTTCATAATGACGCATGACTATGCTCCAAGCAAAGAATTCCATACGTTACATATGAAATACAGCGTATGGGAATGGTGTCAAAACACAGACGAAGATCTTCAATATGAAAAATACGGACTCAACAAATCAGAATGGGCAGACGAATTCATTAATGTTGCATGGTCCTGTTTCAGCAAATAAGTATTATATCTATAGTGCGATCGGTAGAACCGGTTCGACCCGTCTGTGTAATCTAATCCACCCCGGCCCTCATTGTCTATGGGCACCTTTCGTCAAAGATGAATTGACCACGCAAACAGTCATCCACAGTCACACCCTTGTATTTCCTGTCCCGGAAGGATTCCAACCAATCCTCAGCACGCGCAAAGACAAGAGAGATATAGTTTTAAGTAATTTTATAGCGAGGAAAACAGGTGATTGGATTCCGGGAAAAGCCCCACCAACAATCAAACCTTTCAGTGTAGATATAAACGACTATATCGCACTCACCAAGCAAGTAATTCTCAAGGAAGAACAATTCATAAAGAAGAACAATCCAATCATTATATACTTAGAAGACAGTGTAGATCTTATAGAGAATAAACTCAACACAGCTCTATTACGAGCGGCAGATAGAACCACAGTCAGTAAACACCCCCCAGATGCCTATATAGCAAACTACACGGAATGCCTTAACGCATATATGCGACTCGCAAGTGCATCATCTGCCGAGCAATTTGCCAAGTCAGATGCCAAGTCAGATGCCATGTTAGATGCCCAGTAAGATGCCGCGCGTGCGTTAACCGAGGTGCCTTTCGTGTGTGAGTCGAGATGCCCAGATACGGCCGCCCAGGTGCCTTTGCGTATAGACTTGGAGTGTGGCCGCGTGCTTATATGAGATATGGGGTGAGGTAATCCGTCCGGCCGAAAACGCTCAGCCTGATTCCCCCACAGGCCCAGCGCTCATTATAGCACAACTCAGCCCAAAAGTCAAGCCCTGGTTGATAGGATTGAAAGGAGGCCCAGCAGGTTCCTGTGCTGGCCCAGCGCTGGGGCTGGCCTGCGCTGGGGCTGGCCCCTGTGCAAACACATATTCACACAGGGGAGTGTTAGATAGATCCTACATTAACTAACACCCCTAAGTCATTGATATCTAAGCGATTTCCGGAAACCTCAATGAAATCAATGACTTACAGCCCTGCTCATATCTCGAGCATTGTGCGTATTAAAACATCTTTTGGCGCATTTGTCAAGCACTTTTTTCACTTTTTTTAATCTTTTTTATTTGCTATATAAAACAAGCACTTAGGAGCATAACCTCGAACCAATGTTAAGAAGGTGCTGTAACCGCTTGATTTCCAAGACAGTTAGCCACCCGTCCCGTCTTGTACTCCGGTTTGATGAAGTTCCCGCACTTTTCAGTTTATAATGCTTATTATACACGTATCTCAGTAAAAGTCAAGCATTATTTTGCCTATTGAAACCCCTATCTTCATAGATAAAAACAATTAGACTTTTCAGAAAAAGGCTGTATAATAAGCACTACAAAATAACTTAAAAGAGAAATAAACTATGAAAACAAAATATTTGATAATTGTAACGCTAACTGATTTTGAAAATGCTGAGTTGCTTAATACTTTTACTCATTCATGTATCGCTGACCTTGTCAATGTAAAAAGTGACTTTTTAGCATTTATTGAATTCATAAAAAAGCACTATTTTGAGTGTGAAATAAATGGCTTCATTTTAAATGAATGTAGTGACGTTATTTACAGCCTGCCGAAATAATGCTTGACAAATTGAAAAAAGTGTGTATAATAAGCACTTCAAATTAACTGAAAAAGAGATTAAAATTATGACAAAATACGTTGAAATCAGAAACTTCATTAAAAACAATAACTTAGTAGTAACTAAAATGTACAGTGAAAAACAAGTAACCTCGAGACGTGTAACTTACTGTATTTTAAACAATTTAACTCAAACACAGTTATTGAACCTGAAAAACTTCAGTGAAAACAATAACTTACGTAATTTTAAAGTAACTCATTCAAAATACACTCCTTATTTTCCTCGTTTTTACTTACGTTTTTCTGTTTGAATTCAATGACTTACACAAGGAGGTTGTAAGTCATTGATTGTCAAGCGCTTTTAGTGGAAGAAAATGCTTGACTTTTCGTAAAAAACGTGTATAATAAGCACTATAAAATAAAACATTAACTCAAAAAGGTAAAAAAAATGACTATATTAAACGAAGTATTAAAAACAAAAAACAACGTATTCTGTGACTTTTCATTCTACAAAACAGTTGATAAAAGTGACTTTTATTATGCTACTAAAATTTATAAAAACGAGTATGTAGAACGTGTTTCAGTTGAAA
>Ga0222714_10001239_pt1 | contig 28861 bp, 18 predicted proteins | sample C33_3DmetaG_FD_165048 | JGI IMG/M metagenome (GOLD analysis project Ga0222714, IMG submission 165048) | Estuarine water microbial communities from San Francisco Bay, California, United States - C33_3D | ecosystem: Environmental > Aquatic > Marine > Unclassified | place: USA: California... | reverse complement strand
AGTGTGCTAATCTTAATGGAGTATTAATTTGGAACTTAGCTGCCGTATCAGGAATCATAGCGATTACTGCATCAGGAATATGTCCTCTTAATTTATCCAATTTCAATCCACCTACTGGTGCTATTGTTTGTACAGGTGGTGCTGGAACTGGAGTTGATTCTCCCATAATTTTTGCCCAAGTTGCCGGTCCTACTATACCATCAGCAACTAAACCATTTTTTGCTTGCCATTCTTTTACAGCTGCTTCAGTTTTAGGTCCAAAGTTAGTTACAGCCGGTTCAATACCCAGCTTTTGTTGCATTAACTTAACATTTTCGTTATTATCACCTTTTTTAAGTATCATAATATTAATATTTTTTAATTTCTTTATACATTATAACTTCTTTTGGTTTCATAACTATTTCATTCCATAAGGATGTTTTGTTTTCTTTACAATCTTCCACATTTCTACAAAGATTATTTTCATTTCCAGGATATGATAAACGAAACATATTAACTGCTTTATTACCTTTATCAGTTGCGAATGTTTTTGCATCTGATTTGAAAGCTGCTACTAACGTTCCACTTAATTTTACTAATATATTACTTTCTTTTCTGAAAAACTCTTTAGCTTGTGTTGTGAATGTTGATACTGAAAATCCATATCCATTCTTTACACTATCTATTAAGTTAATCAATCCCTCTTTAGATGCCCAATGTAATGCTGTCACTTCTTCATCAGCAGTTCCGTATGTATCTAATGTAAATTGCTTATCTAAAAGTAAGTATGGTTCAATTGCTCCTCTTGAATAAAGGAAAGCAATTCTATCATTATCTATATTAACTATATAATCATTGTAATCTTTCTTTAATGACCAAACTTTATGGTTTACGAAATCTTCAATGAAATCCAATACCTTCTTTCTTGTCAAATCAGGAAATTGTTCAGTTTCAATGTATAATTGATACGAAAAGTATTTGTTAATTAAATCTATAAGTTGAGGACTATAATCAATAGTTCCACCCCTAACATCAAATCCGTTTTTTTGTAGAGCTAGAAATTCGTTACAAATGGTTTCCCATTCTGCGATTGTGTGAAATGAACTTTCTGGTTTGAAATATCCTCTAACTGCATACATAGTAATTATAAATATTACTTCTGTTTATTTTCCCAAACTCCGTTTTTTAATTCAAAAAACTCATCTTGATTTCTATCAATAAAACTCCAATATGCACTTTCCAACCCAAACCAATCATTTATATGATTCAATACATCGTTAGGTTTGAAATCAGAACAACTATATAAATCAAATTGGAACATAGCTGGATTTTGTGCATCCCAAACATGAATACTAGCATGCGATGTTGCCAATGTCACAGTTCCAGTTATTCCTTCGTTACCAGGTTCATTTACATAAACCGATGTAGGGCCAGCTACTACTTTCATTCCTACATTATTAACTAATTGTGTAAACCAAATGTTTAACACTTTTTCCGTTTGAGGTGGGCTTTTAATATAACCTTTTACAAGTAAATGTAAATGATTTGGTACAAACATAATCTAAATTTAAGTTGATGGGTTAGTTTCTTCACCAAAAGACATTACTTCGAATACTCTTGTCTGAATCTTCTTAGTTCCTTCGGCGTTTGTTAGTATGATTGAATTTTTAAACTTCTGCCAATTGATGACAAAAGAAGTGTCCAACACACCACCATTTTCTTCCTTAACCAATTCGTTTAAGGCGTTAATAGTATAAAGTGTATTAGACTCTTTTTTTCTATGTATTAAAATTGTATTTTCCAACGGAGTTGCCGGTTGGAAAGCTGTATCTATATTGTACGTTATAAACAACTCATCCAAATTAGACTTGTTTTGTAAGATATAGATGTAATTATATACTATATGATACGTTTCTCTAATTTGTTGTAGAGTATTTTGTAACTCTCCCTTTGTTGTAAATGTACAAAGTAATTGTGTCTTCATTCTTTGCTTCCTTTTATATCATCTATAAATATAAAAAATAGAATCAAAGGGTATTTTCATTACTTTTTAGCTTTCTTTTTGGATAACCTACTACCAACAGCCTTTTTTAAACATTTTCTTAAATTACTACCGAAACCAGTTGCAATTTTTTTAGATGAACCAGCTTGTCTCCATGTATCACTTGCTAAATAAGTTCTAGTCTTACCATCACTACCTAAAAGATATACAGCGTCAGAATCAGCATCTACTTTTACGGTTTCAGCTAAATGTTTGTTTAAAGCATCTCTACCTTCTGGTGTTGTTGTATCTCCTTTAAATCCAGATAGACTAGCCATACATCCTCTAACATCAATAGGTTTACATCCAACACCACCCATTTCAATTTCAATACTTTCATCAAAGTTAGTAACGTAGGTATCAATATGTAATGATTTTAATGTACCAGCAACATAAGTTTCAACAGCAGGTCCGTTTTTACCATTATGACCAGGTTTGGTGCCATCTGCCTTATGTAGTGATGTAATAAATCCTTTATGTACACCTTCCAAACCAGCGGCATGTTGTGCTTTTCTATCTGCCAACATTTTCATTGTTTCGTTAGCAAGAATAGCTTTAATTTCCTTTTCTGAATAAATCCCTTTAAACGAATCTGAAATTTGCTTAGGAGTCATCGTTTGTGCTTTTTCAAATATACTTTGTGCTAGTTGTCCTTGCTTTACCATAAATTTAGTAAAATTACCAGATAGTTTTGAAATATCTTCTGTATTTTTAGCTATTTCCATTGCAACCCCAATAATTTCTTTTGGTTTTGCTGCTTTCCATTTTGCTTCCCACTTATCACCGTATTTCTTTTTATACCAAGATTGAATTGCTTTATCTTTTTTCAAATCAGTATAATATTCATCCTTTACATCAGTTTGACCTCTAGCTGGTAATCTATTTGCTAAAGATGCTACCAAATCAACATCTTCTTCTGGTATTTCATTGTATGCACTTTTAGCTATATTATCATTATCAGCGGAACCTTGGAGTGCTCTTAATTGTGCATCACTTACAGACTTTGCTGCTTTTGGACTTAAATTACGTTCTCTAGCTGCCGCCATAAAGTTAGCTAATCTTGTTTCAGGTGTTGTATTATTTTGTGGGTCATCTAATTCATCACTCTTTTTATTAGATATATGAAATACTGAAATCAATCCTTTGTCGTTTTTGTAAACCATAAACGTATCGTGATACCCTTTAAATTTATTCCAAACTTTTAATTGATTTTCATAATGAGCTTTTTCTTCTGGAGTTTTTGCATTTTTCAGACCATCCATCAAAACCTGCTTAACAGCTCCTTGAGTTCTAGGATTTGCTTTCATTACTCTACCATTACCCTTTTTTCTATCCCAATCAGCAGGTCCATTATTTATTAAAGAATATGATGAATAGAATGATGCTTTCATCCAACTTACCATATCTTCTTCTTTTTTAAATTTAGTTTTTGCTACATTTGTTTTTTTGAAAGCTGGTAAATTTTGTTTAATATACAAATCTGCTTCTGCTTTCATAGCCATCGCTAATTCATAATCAGGACTACCATCTTCGTTATAATACCCCATTTTATCGCAAATATTATCCAATTCTTTAGTAAGAGCAGTTTTTGCTCTCTTATCAGTACCATTCATTACATTTCTAACACTTGCCAATTCGGCTTTATATTCTTTAGAACTTCTAACTTCTTTCGGATTATATCTGCCTTGTATCATATTAGTTTGAGCTTCGGTACAAAGAGTTTCACCAGTTGAGGCAACAGGACCACCAGCACCAGCCTTAACTTTATCTAACATTATATCTTCCTCATCCTTACCCAATTCATCTAATGCACTAAATAATTCTTTTGGATTTTTTGCATCAACAACTGCCGATTGTAATGTATCATTAGGGTCATACAATCCTTCTGGGTTTTCTTCCGAATCGGATGATTTTGATGCAGGTGGTGGGGTTTCCGCTCCACCTCTTTGCGTTTGATATTCGTCATCATACATACCAGCTCCTGCAACCGGCTTAGCTGATTTATCGCTTCCATCCATATCTGTGTGTGTACCATCCTCTATCGCCGCATCTCTTGCTTCTTTACTATTAAAATTCACAACTTTATTAGATTGCTTACTAATAGCCTGAAACTTTTCTGTATTTGCTTTTGGTTTAGCCTCATCAATAAAACCATTAATCATTTCCAACATTAAATTACTTACAAATTTTAATTCTTCTTTTGTAATTTCTGGTTGTTCTTCTCCGTTAGCTTTCTTTTTGTTATATGAATCAATCATTTCATCCATTTGCTCAGGACTAATTTTCATATTTTCCAAACCATCCGCCAATAATTCAGTAAATTTAATAAATTGTGCATCCATTTCTGCTTCTCCTTCAGTATCCGCAAATAGTGCAGCTCTACCAGCTCCTTTCAAGAAAGTTTCAGCAATAACATGGGGAACAAATTCTACTGCAACGTGTTTAGCAAAACCAGCTGTCCCATGGGATAATCCTCCCATAGCTGCGCCAAAAAGTGCAGTGGTTACTATCTTAACACCAACTGCTTTAAGAGCATCTTTTTCGTGATGTGATAAATCATTCCACCCACCAGGACTACTAAATAATTTTCCAACTGCCGTTCCAGCTGTTTTGAATTCATGCACTTCATGTTTAAGTCCATCTTTTACCGCCTGCCATGTACCTTTAGCTTTATCTTTTAATGTTTGAGCTATTGTTCTACGTGCTTCCGACCCTGCTTTATGATGTCCCTTTTTAAAATAATCCTTTTCACTTTCACTCCAATTTTCTATTTTTTTCTTTATCTTATTGGTAATGTTTGGTGCCGATGTTACTGCTTGTGGGGCTGATGGTGTATTTTTATCTGCTGATTGTGAGTTAGCTACCGAAGCTGCTGCAGTTGCTTTGTCTTGATTTTTTGGGTCAATTGTTACTAATTTTACATTATTTCCTTTAGAAGTTTTTTTAGTTACAGCTCCTTCAAACAATAAATAAGAAAAATTAATATCACCTTCAATTAATACTTTTTCAACTACACTTTCACTTGCCATATATTGTGCAGGCCCATTTGGTTTATCTGAATAATATCCGCCACCTAAACTATAAACCACACCTCCATCTTTTTCAGATGGTTTCTCTGGTTCGGGTAATTTTTCATTTGATGTTTCCTTTCCCTTTCTTGTCATTTTATCTACTAACTCAACATGGCTCTCACCTGCAATAGTAATAGGTATTTTACCTTGCGCCGTTAATTCTTTATTTTTTTCAATTAAATGCTCATCCCTTGCATCATTAAATGCAACTTGAATATCATTTATTTTTGTTTCTTTATCACCATTATCACCAGGAAATGATAATCTATATAATGTTCCTCTATCACCTGTTCCTTTCCAACCATTTTCTTCACTTGGCTTTTCACCTGTTGGGTTATCAAAATTTTCTATTGGAGGCAATCCTGCTTCTTTAGCTGCATCTTGTAAAAATTGTTTACCGTCATCATCTAAATAGTCTTCAGCTTTCATATTATTGTCCGGGTCATTTGGGTCTAAACCCTGACCTTCTCCCTGTCCAATCATACTTGCCCAATTACCTGCTAATATTTGATTATCGTTAAGACCTGTTTTTTCTTTTTGTTTTTGATACAATTTAGATTCGCTATTGTGTACATCCATATCATCACCATCCCATGTATCTATCCCTGCACCAAATTCTTTAAATTTAGGAGCTGCGTATTTCATTTCATCGTTAAATTCTATCTCACCTGTGTCATTATTGGTTGCACCACCTTCACCTACGAATACAACATCTTTCCATCTTTCTTTTGGTATCTTAGATTTAACATCATCCAATATATCATCGACCATTGCGGTGTTTCCGTGCTTTGTTCCATATACAAATCCACCACCTTCCATTTCCATTGTTTGGATATTTTCACCAGATGATTTTCCTTTGAATTGTTGTGCTTTAGATTCAGGATCATCATTAGCAGGTTCTCTTTGTGTTGGTTCTGATGGTACATCTTCTTTATTAGCGTCAGCCTTTTTAGCAGCAATACCCATATCTTCTGCAAACTTATTTGCCATTGGTATTGCATCTTTAATATCCATATCCAATACCGTTGTTTTCATTGGTATTGGTGAATCTGGATGTGCTGCATTATAAGCTACAATTGCAGCCCAACGATGATGTCCATCAATTACATGTCCATCTCTACTTACATAAATTGGTGCAGTAATTTTTGGATGTTGTGGGTCTTTCTCCAAAGCTCCCATCATACCAACTACTTTTGCTCCAACTAAATCTTTTTGGGTTGCTTTTAATTTATCAGCAGGTATTTGAGTTTGAAGGGTTTTAATACCTTTCTCTTTCAACATTTCTTTGAATACAGGTTCAGTATCTACTTCACCACTTGCATCGACTTCCATTCCAGCTGCTCTACTACCAGGCTGAGCCGTACCTTTAAATTGTGGCATCTCATCTCTTGGTATTCCTAAGTTATCATCACAATATAAGTTAGTACCAGGCACAGTCACATCACATAAGTTAATGTTTGGTGCTGGTTCTCCTTTAGCTTTTGCATCGGCTACTTGTTGTGCTACCTTAGCAATATCAGTATTGAATTTTTCTAACTGCTCTGGCGTAACCCCATCGGGTATATCACTATCTCCATTAAATGTTTCAGGATCTGCCTGTGGCATTTCCTTTGCAACATCTTTGGTATCTATTGGGTTGAATTCATTATCTTCTTTTGGCTCTTGCTCTTTCTCTACTTCTTTATCAGCTTCAGCATCTTTTGCTAATTGAGATTGAACTTCTTTTTCTTTATCCAGTCTAGCCGCCATCGCAGGGTCTGCTTTTGGGTCAAACATAGCTTGTGCAGCTTTTGCTTTATCTTCTTCACCACCACCAGCTTCACCACCTTTTTCACCTTTACCATCTTCGGGCTTTGCAGCTTGTCCTTGTCCACCTAAATCTTTATTAAGTGAATCTCTTTCAGGAGAACCATCAGCAGGTAGGAGTGCCTCCGCTGCTTTTCTACCAGGATGTTCAGCTGGTAATCTTAGTAAGTTACCAACCAATCCTTCTTTATCTTCACCTTTAGTATTCTTATACTTAATTTTTTTATTAAGAATTGGATTTGAAAAAGAACCTTCTTCTTCCTTAACAGGCTCTGGTGTTTTACCTTTTTCCATCAAAAGATTTTCAATCAATGTATTTTTAATATGAGATAATCCCATTTCGTTTAATACATTATTTAACTCTTTTAAGTGAGTTGGATTTTTTGGATTTGGCATACCATCATCAACTCTATAAGCCCATTCGGATAGTATTTCGTTTATTAATTCGGATAAATTCATATTCATTAAAATTTGTGGTCTTCAGCTTCACATATCATTTCCAATTCATCCCAATGAAATTTTGGTCTTTCATTTAGGAATACAAAACACTTCCATTTCTTTTGTTTTTCAAAATAGATGTGTTTTTGTAAATGAGATGGAATTGCTGCACCAGTTGGTACTCTTTTAACTGGAGTATCAAAGAAAATCTTTATTAAGACAGTGATTGGTTCTGTATCATCCCACTTACGGATTTGTTCTTCTAACAATCTCCATTCACCTCTATTAAGATATTGATTTTGCATTATTGAGTTTAAGTATGAAAAGGTTTGCTTTAAGTTTACTTCGTTATCAGAAAATGTTGCTGCTGGAGCCCCATGTCCTTTATCATAAACATTTCCTTTGTAATCTTCACCATCTGATGTTTTGATTCCCTTTTCCATATAGAAATCCATGTGACCTCTATTAACATTTGTTGGTCTATTTGTAGAACGATACTTAATAATTAAGGGTTGTTCTAACGATTGTGAATAAAGTATATCAAACACTTCATTCTTTACTCTAACATCAGGCAGTTGACCAAAAGAAACTATCGAAACAAAAAGAAACGATAATAAAACAAAGATTTTTTTCATAGTATATAGCATGTTTTTGTATATACTATAAATATGTTCTTTAGAGTTTTCCGTATGTTTTTCCCCAATTGGCTTTGATAGGAAACCCACCTTCTTCGATTATTTCCTTCAATTTCTTAATCAATTCTTTATCCACATCAATCGGAACATCAAAAAGGAACGAATCGTATGTATAAAGGGAAAACTCAATCCCACTTCCCTTAATACAATCCAATATAGTTCGCATCTTATCCACATTCATTTCAGTTTCTACCGCTTGTAGTAGGTAGTTAAATACCTTTTGAGCATTGGGTTGTTCTATCCAACTTAGGGGTATCACTCTATGTGGTGTTTGTAGGTATCCGTTCCTTTGTGTTTCAATCCATAAGTTATCTATATAATCAGCTACCTTATCAAAGTATGGGATTTGTCGAAACTCATCATCAATACCACCATAAAGTAATTGGAACGTTATCCCCTTCGATTCATCCACACTACATCCATATTGTTCTGCTAACCATTGGTGCATATTACCATCCGGCGCATCGTACTTAACCAATTTAGCGATTAGTCGTGGGTGATATGCGTTATAATCCATTTGTAGAAATATCCCATCCGAAACAAACACATCCCTACTACCATCGGTTTTGTTTAGGGCGGCATAGTTCACACCACCATGTCTATTGGATGGTCTACCTGTCACCGTAAATGGATTGTATTCGGTGTACACTAAGTTATCGGATGAAAGCTGTTTGGAAGCTTGAGGCCATCTATCAATAAATTTTTTCCCATCGACCCGAATCCCATATCGTTCAATATCTGAAAGGGTAGGTAAGAATATATCGTTATACCAATTATAAGTTTTACTCTTTTGATTTGTATGTTTTACAAATTGTGATTCTACTGCTTCCGCAAGTTTAAGAATGGGAATGGATTGAATGATGTCCTCTTTATAACCCCTATGTAAAAGGGGAGCTACTAAGTGTTGTAGTGGTTGAGAATAATCTATTGTTTTGCCATGCTTTAAGAAATAAGCAGTATCAACATCATTCAATCCTTCCCTTACATTTGTAAAAGATTGTAGTAGCTTTTTCTTTTGAAATACCCACTTCTCACCGGCAGTATTTAACAACTGATTTATTTGCTCATTAGAGAGTGATAGAGCGTCTGTATGTTGTTGTGGTATAATATACTTGTCCGATTGAGTTTGGATGAATACAAACGATATGGGAGTGTTTTGCGGATGCTTCTCATTATCTACCCACAATGGATACCAAATAGATGCTTCCGTTTCTAGCACTACTTTTAATTCGTTTAATTCTTCAATAGACTCAATAATTCTCATTGGTACAAAGATACAAAAAAAATCCCAAACTACCAAATAATAGTTCGGGATTGTTGTGGAGGTGATGGGATTCGAACCCATGTCTTACAAAGTAACCATAATACCAGCATGTCACACGTTTAGGATAAAGTTTAATCTTATTCACTTTCCAAAATAATTGGGGCCGAATGGTTAGTTCAGCGATTCCACCAACCTATCAGTTTTAGGGAGCCGATAAGTAATGCTCCGGGTTGTTCACTTCTATTTAAACCCCACGAGTGATGCGGGTGGTGATTAGGCTGCTACAGCGTAATCGTAAGCTCCTACAAATGCCATAGCATCTTCGAAGTTCCAAGTAGATAATTCTACGTCGGTTATTGTTTTGTACAGATTTAAAGACATCTAGCACTTCTGTCTACGTGTGATACTACAATTCTCATTGTAATCAATTCCAGGTCACCCCCATATTGATAAATACAAATATACGAAAAAATAATTAAACCACCAAATTAATAACCAGTAAATTGTAAATAATTTGGTAAATAAAATTTTAAATTTTTAATTTTTTTAGAACCCAACATTACTGATTTTTCGTTTGAACGCTTTAAGTTATCTATATTACCCATTAATCTCCAATCTATATTAACAGTATTATAAAAAGTATCTAATGAAAATTTTTTGTAATCATTTTCATTTACTTCATATATGATAGAATCATCATCATTAATTCTTTGTATAAAATATCTAACAATATATCCCCTTCTATAATCAGTAGGGGTTGGAGTTGGGGCATGCGTTCTTATTGTTTGTGTTTGTATAATCGGTTTTCCTTGACCTTTTAATAAATCCGTATATTCTATTTGACTAATTCCCATATTATTGCTGTTGTCTATATTCTCCTTGAACTAAGGTTGTCCATTTCATACTTTGAATAGTATGCTCAATTTGTGTAACTTGGAATAATCCGTGATTTGCATATTTTTCAGGTATTCCAATTATATTAAATGTATCTCCTCTCCTAATTCCACTTTTTCCTAAAATTGTAAACGAATATTTTATAGGTAATGGATGTGATAATCTACCACCACCACCAGATGAAACACTCATAGCGTTTACCTTAAGTATATTTAAATACTTAGTGTCTCTACAACAATATATTCTAAATTTTTCCCTAAATAAAGCAGGTGTATTCATAAAATCTTTTAAATCATCCTGTGTTATTGAATTTTGCTGAGGATTTGGTACTACATCTATTTTTTCTAAATTTGTTGAAATATTTGTTGCTATTTGTTCATTGGCTGATTTTTCAAAATCGTCAACTGCTGTTTTAATCTCTGTTTCTTCTTTTTTTACAAGTGTATCATCTGTGGTAATTGAAGTTTCTAACGCTTTAATCTCAGCGTCTAATTCGTTCATTTTTTTCTTACGGTCAGCTTCTGTTAAATTTCTATCATACGATGTGGTTGCTCTTTCATTTCTTTTAGCAATTAAAGTTGTTTTATTTGCATCTAATTTTTTTATTACTTCACCATTAGCTATTTCTCTATCTACTAATGCCTGCTTTTGCTTTTTTTGTTCATCGGTTAATGTATCTGCAGAGATGTTATCTAATGTATTTGTTAATTTCCTTTCGGTCGCATTTCCAGATGTTCCAGATGTACCAGACACACCAGATGTACCAGATGTACCAGCCTTACCTTTATCAGGAGAACCAGGTATACTTACATAATTACGCATAAACCTATCTGCTTTTTCGGTAAATACTCCACCTAATTCTAAATTTGGTTGAGATGGATTGGCCGATAATGCTAATCGTTTTGATATAATTTGACTGGTGGTTGAACCAGGTATATCTATATTTAAATTAGCATCTAAAAATCTAGACTCCGCACCACTATGTACAAATTTTACAGGAGCTGGGTTAGGATTTTTTCCTATCCAATTCTCATCAATTACTGTATAAACCACAGTTTGTTTATCAACCCCACTTTTCTCTTTAGCAGCTAAACTTTTTTCAACTATTTGGAAATTCCAAAAACCATCCACAGCTGAACTCATTTCATTTAATAGACTTTGTAAAACTTCACGTATTGTTTTATTTGTATCATCTAATTCTTTTTTAAGTAATTCAAAATTAATATACAAATTTTCTAATTTTCCCCAATAGTTTGGGTTTTCTCTAAATCCGTTTGTGGCTAGTTCTGTGGTTTGTGTGAATGATATTGGTCCTATTGATAAATCAACTAATGGTTCTCCATCATTTAGATTTGATAAATTTTGTTCCATAAAAAATTTAGTAAAATCCGGAATCTTTCCAGGTATTACCAATGCTTCAGGTTTACAAGAATATATACCAGGAAACGAACCAATTGGTGTATCTTTTATATCTAATTTAGTATTAATTTGTCTACCTGCTACTACATAAGCTTGTATCGATGAGTTTGCATTAAGTATATCCACTACTTTACCAAATCTTACATATTTGTTTTTTGAAAATAATTTTTCTTTTGGAAGCATCAATCCACCTGCTAATTCAATTTCAGTTGCATTAACTCCAGCTGCTACGTTTGCTATTGCCGCAGTATTACCCCCACCAGTTTTATCTGCCGATGCTGTTACTGGTGTAGCTGCTACAGGTGCTGCCGGTTGTATTGGTTTTTTTGTATATGTTGTTGCAGTATATGATGCTAGAGGCCACGGATTGACTTCCTTCTTTCCTACAATTAAATATTTCTTAATAGCCTCATTAATTTCTTCTGCAGTTAGTGCGTCACCTGCATCTATTTTATCTTCAAGATAATCTTCCCATAATGAATCAAGTACAGCACCAGGAGGTATGTGAGGAGGTACTGCATATTTATCAATTCCACTTTGTAATTGAAATATTTTTTCGGCAATTTCTTCTAATTTTTTAGGATTAAATCCACCAGCATCCTCTATTTCTTTTCCAGATACATTAGCGTTACTAGGTACTATTGGTGTATCTGCAGGTAGTTGGTTACCAGACGCATCTCTGCCATCTCTAAAATTTGATATTTGTACTTCTATAACAGGATCAAAATTTATAAAATCTAAATTAGTAAAATATTGACCATTACTTATTAAATCTCTAACAAATGTAGTTTGTCTTACTTTTGGTAAATCATTAAACATTTGCTTGAAACGTCTTTCAGCCATTTGGTCAGATGCTTCTAAATTTAATTCAGTAACTCCAAATGGTGGAATTGAATATTTGTTACTAACCTTTCCATTTTCTATTACTTCTATATTATTGTGTGATTGTAAATATGTTGGCAATCCTGGCGCTCCTCTTAATTTTATATTAATATCAAACAAATCACCATTTGAAGTAACCGTACCTCCTACTATAAATCCCAAAAATGAATCGTAATCACCCTGCGTACCAATTCGTTTAGCATGTAAGCTGTCTTGGTCTAAACTATATTTTCCAGCATCATCTACAATAGTCTTGGCATTTATTGGTATCAACCCACCCACACCTAAATCAGTATTCCAACCATACTCTATAAAAAGAGAATAGCCGGGCTCCATTATGTACGTTTGTAATACTTCAACCTGAGCTAATGTATATGCTGTTATTTTTATATCGCAATGTCTTGATATTTGGTCTTTACCTTCTTTTACATTTATGGCTGTTATTATTGGAGATGGTTTAAATGGTATATCACCTATATTATTACTTGTTGATGCATATACGGGTCTTTTAAACCAATCAATTCCAATTGTACCACTACCTACCGAATCTCCATAAAAAGTAGGTTCGGTTAAACCAGCCGCAGCAAACAGTTTCCAGTCTGGATTTGATGTCATAATCAATCCCGTACCAGCTCCAGAAATAATTCTAACAAAACAATTTAACTTAGATGCTTCAATTGAATCGTTAGACTTTATACTTGCTGAAATGATAGGGTCTATATTTGTAAGCTTTGGAAACATTTTTTATATCTTGTTTTCGTTATTTACAATTTCTATATATTGTATTGGTATTCTAAGTATAGTTCCATCTGGAAAAGAAAACTTAGCATCATGTATATTATTCGCAGATGCTATTATCCACCAAAGAGATGAATTATTATAAAAATAATTAGCTAATGTATCCAATCTATCACCGGTTTCGGTAGCAACATAAACATCCGTTTCTCTTAGCGGTATATTTGCATATCGTTTAGCTGTATAAACTACTCTACCATCTTTGGTTCGTTTAGTCGTATTTCTTTCATATCTACTTCTCATATTATCCTATATTATCTATATTAGGTGTAAATGGATTAGCCACAACATCCACTTTAGTAACAAAACTTAAATCAGGTCCAATACTTGCAGGGAATCCAGTATATGGAGTGCCATCACCATAATATAATTTACCAGTTTTCTTTTGTTTATAAATTGTTCTTGCTTTGGTTTGTCCTAATGGGGTATTCATCATACCTGATTTACTAAGTTTATATTGTTTTTGAATAAATAATGCTTCGTTTGTTGAATCTTGTGGATATGGGTCTCCATCTTCTTGTTGATTTACTTCGGATTGTGGTTTTGCCATATCCGGTGCTTTATCTTCTTTAGTTGTGGTGTTTAATCCAACTTTTTTATTTTGTAAATCTGTTGCTTTTTCGCTAACAGTAGAGTAAGAATATAATTTTCCGCCTAATAATGTAGGCTCTACTTTATTAGTAGTTGTATTTATTACATAATTATGTGTATTTGATTTTGCTTCTATAAATTTCAAAGTTATTGTAACTTCAACAATCTTTGGTAATCTATAATTTTGTAAATCTTTACTTTCTAAACCAATTTCCCATGGGAAGTTATCATCTATATTATATGACATGTTTTCAATAAAACATTCTTTTTCTCTATACAAGTCACCCATTGTAAATTTTAAAAATGGTGCAGTAATAGCACCTGCAGTACCTTTATATTCCTGTGGGTAACATAAAGATGCTAAATATGATATTTTACTCCAATTAATTTTATGTTCAGCTGCACTAAGAGAAAATACTCTAAATGAAAATTGTACAGTCCTTTCAATACTTTGATATGTGTAAAGGTTGAATGGGGAGCCTATAAATCTACTACTTTCCCAAGATGGTGAAAATTGTTCACTTAGTGCAGTAATTGCTCCTCTGAATTGTACTTGAGTTGAGTTACTAATCGATATAAACTTTAAAGGTATCATATCGGCCCTTTCATTATCTTCTGCCGTCTTAATACCAGCTTCAGTTAAATCAATATGAGATGGTGGTAGATTATTAATTACATCTTTTATGTTTGATGCTTTACTGTTTGGGGTAAACACACCCTGTAAACCATCTCTAGTCTTTTTTCGTGGAATATGAGAATATCTCCAAACACCACTTTCAGCACCATTAAGATATTCCGATTCCTTTTGATTTTTTTCTTTTAAAAATTTACGTTTTCCTGCTTTTGCTTCTTCGGCATCTCCAGTAAATTCAATTAAATATTTTGTTGATAAATCAACTCTATCTTCTATATTGGTATCTGGTGAAATATATCCACTTTCTTCGTTACGGAAATTTAAAGGAGGTTTGCCAAATTGCCTTTCTCCTTTTACAACATCACTATACTTTTTTAAAGATGACCATCTAACAAAAACAACTTGACTTTGTTGAAGTTCTTTAGCCATTTGTTGTGCCTTATCACCTCCTTTAGATAATACTTTAACTAATTGCTTTGATACAAATTTTTTCGTTTGTTGTTGTGCTATATTCAATCCCTGTCCAATAACCGCTTGTTTAATTTGGTCAGGTGTTCCAGTTGCGTTTTTTGCTAAAAATGATGCTAATTTAGTTCCAGATGAAAATGCTTTTAAATTTGCTAATGTTTCATGAACTCTATATTCTTCATTGAAGCCAGGAACTTTAGCTGTAAACGCTGGGCTTGCAACTATTTTAGATGGGATTAATACATCCGGAAATAAAGAACCTAATGTATTTTTTATAGCTGCCCCAGCTTTTGTTATTGCACTCTTTGCGTTAAATGTTGATGGTACTTTTAATAATCTAGAACCACCAAATTGTACAGCTTCTCCAACAGTATCACCAACTACTCTAGCGGCAGTTTGTACTAACCCCCTACCACCAGTTCCAGCTTTCATAGCTTCTCCTAATGATGTATTTTGAGATGAGATTCTTAGAATATCAGTACCATATAAAACAGGTTCTGAATAGTTGGTAAGTGGAAGTAATCCAATTAATTCACTTTCAACTCTTGTTTCCGTAAATCGTTGAGCATTAGAACCTAATCTTGCTTTATTTATTAAAGGTACAGATGTACTATTTAAAAGCGGACTTATTGTTGATATTTGAATATCCTTACTATTTCTTACAGCAAATGCTTCTTGTGGAGTTTTATCCCCAAGTCTATCGTATTTTTTGTTTCTAAATAATTCTTCTAAAGTTGGCATCTAATTATTTTTTATGTTAATGCAAAATTATTTCTAGTACTACGTTCCATTGTTGTAGCCACATTTGCAGTAACCTTATCGTTATCCATATAAACTCCTATTTTACCACCAGCCATATCTGCTCTAACTCCTCTGAATTCGTTTATCAAAGCATTAATCATATTATTGTTTGAAGATGCTACTGGAGATGCTACTGATGTTGATTGTGATTGTCCTTTTGATGGGTTTGAAAATAAATCAGTACCAGCTATTACCGAATCTTTGTTATTAAGTTGAATAGCTCCTTCAGGTCCCATTAGAGTTCTACTACCATATCCACCACTACCACCACCAGGTGAAAATACGTCATCTCCTTTAGATGTAAAACTATAAATCAATGCAGCTAAACCAGCAATAAGACCTAACGCTACTGGAATACCTAATCCAAACGGAACTTTAGCCAATGAACCCATAATACCAGTTGAAGCGTTAGCTAAACCAACTCCCAATTGTTCTGCTTGTGCATTTCTTATTTTCTTTTCTAAAGCTAATTGATTATATTTAGCTATAATAAGTGCAGCTGTTAGCGTGCCCAATAATACAGTACCTATTACAAATGCAGCTTGGTTTTCTTGCATTAATTTTATACCATCACCAATCAATCCAAATATATTAGCTATTCCTATCAATACGGGCATTAATGCTTGAAAGGCAGGTAACATTCTTCCACCAATTTGTTCAACCGAACCAGCAATAGCATTTTTAAATTCATCCATTTGGCTGGTTATTTTTTGTTGCGTTGCGAATTGTTCTGCTTTTTTCTTTAATTGGTCATCATCCATTTCACTAATATCAACTCCGGATTTTATAAGTGCTTGTGCATTTTTTAAAGTATTCCCACTCATTTTACCAAGCTTATCTCGAATACCCAATTGTTTTTCAATTTCCTCCACTTCCATACCAGCTGCTTTAGCTAGGGCCATTTTTGTGTGGTAATCTTTTTTAGTAAAATCTCCACTTTGCTCTAAGGCATCTAACGTTGCCTCTTGTGCACCTAAAATATCACCCTCATAGGCCAATGCTCTAGCTCTACTAAGATTGAATTGGCCTCCAACAAAAGTTGCTGCTACTAACTCATCTTCAATACCAGCTTCAAAATCTAATAATTTTTCAGCATGTTTTCCAGCATCTTCCAATGAAGTACCTAACATTTTAGCTTTAGCTGCTGATTGTATGAATAGATTTACATTTCCTTTCATGTGCTTGGAAAGAACTCCAGCACTTTTTGACATATCTTTAAACATTTCAGCAGGAGATACACCAACCCCTTCTGCTAATTTAGCCGCCATCATTTGAGTATTGGCTGCACTTGCTTCAGATAATCCACCTATTTGTTCAAACGATGATTGTATTGCGGCAGAATCAACTGCACTGATACCCATTGTTGCTTCCATAAGGGATAAAGCATCGGTAGTACCTTGTGCAAAGTGGAACATATCACTCTGCTGATTTGCTAATTGATTTTGAACCTCATAAGCCTTTTCCATAGTAACACCCAACCCTCTATATGCCAATCCAGTATGATGTACTGTATCATCAATTTCTTTGGTCATATTATTGGTAAAGCCTGTATTCTCTTTGTACTTTGCAGATGCTGCATCCATTTCCATAAATGCATGTAAACCTGCCATTAATCCAGCTGCCAATAATCCAGTCATGAATACACCCTTTCCAATATTTGCTACCATACTTTTTGTAAAATCTACAGCTTCACTTATTGGTCCGGGAAGATGATGCATAACTTTATGCATTTGCTCATGTAAAGCTTTATGTCTTACTATTTTCTTTTCTAATTTTTCTTGAACTTCATATAATTTTTCAGCTTCTTCTTTTTCTTCCGCAGTTAGATGTGCTATACTCTCTTGGTATTTTTCTCTTTTTTGTGCAGATGTTTCACTATGATGATGATGTGAATCAGCTTCTTTTGCTAAATCTATTGTCTTTTGGGTAATGCCCTCTAAGGTTTCCCTTCGTTTTGCTAATAATTTTGCATCTTCTTCGGAAGCATCTATTTCTTTCTGTTTTAACGATACCATTATTTCACTCACATTATTAAGAGTTGATGATGCTTTTAATTTACCATCTATTTCTTTTCTTACATGTGAACTTAAAGATGCGATTGATTTAATGGAGTTTTTCTCATAATTATTAAAATCTTGTATCTTTTTTAATTGAGTAATTCGTTGAGCACCATTTTTTAATCTTAGATTCTCTTGGTTAATTGCGTTTTGTAATCTTTGTTTTTCTTTACCTTGAGCTGTTGCTAACTTTTTATTTATTTCCGCAATTCTTTCCCTGATAAGCGCTTCGTTTTCTAAAAGCCCATTCAGTTCTTGCTGTTCTTGCTTACCAAATTCTGGAGTTTCTGCCATTTATATAAAAGTTATTTTAAATCATCAAGATTAACCAATCCAGCTTTTACCAATTTATTAAAAAATTCAGGATTGTTTTCTTTCATTTTTTTTAATTTTGGAATATAACTCCTGTTGATATTCGCTAATTCCGCATCCAATTTGTTCAAAACAGGATCATTATCTATAATTTGTTGTAATGTTTGTGGCTTCTTTTTACCAAACCAACCCCAAAATTCATTTAAATTTTCTTTTGATATTTTGTATCTTTTCATAATCTATATAGTTTAACATCTATAAATATCCTATAAATAAAAAAGTTAGGATTATCTATTAACCCTAACTTTTGATGCAGCTTTATTTGATTTTTCTACTTGTTCATTTTCTTTTTTCTTAGCCTCAACCAATTTATTATAATAGAATATCCTCAATCGGGTTGGCATTTTGTACAATTCCATAACAGTAAATCCGTTTCCGTAATTCACCATATCAAATATTTGAGAATGTAGTTCTATACTATGACCCGGTGGTAGGCCAAAAAAAGCCAACCCCTAATGTGATAGGCGCCTCCTCCACCTCACCATCACTATGTGTATGAGTATAAGTCATATCCATATCCGGAGATATTTCTTTAACATGTTGTCTAAATGCTCTACTATCCAACGCTCTCATATTATTAACAAATCTAGTAATATGTCCAATTTCAGCGTTACCATCAACTGATTTAATCATATATCTCAAACGGGTTGTAATATCAGATGATAAATCTTTATTTAATTTTTTAAGAGCTTCAATTTCTTTATCTATATCGTTTTCATCACCATGAGTAAGAAGTTTAAATACTATTTTGTTCTTACCATTTGGTGTAACATATTCAAATTCATTCTTATTATTAAATAGGGATAAATCCACATCTTTGGTTTTAACCTGTGTCAAATCCATATTTACATTTACATAATCTCCCTTTTTAGATGAATAAAAACTGAAATCATACTCTGGTCCATAACCCAATACTCTTGTTGCTAAAAGGATTGCGTTCTTATCACCAATTATAATATCTTTTGGGTTTACACTATCCACTATAATAGATTCAAATAGTTTATCCAATACAACACCTTTTTTGATAAGATTTGTAGAAGAAAGAATATCTTCTTCCTTTGCTGTCATTAATTTAATTGTAATCCTACCAGATGATAGTGGATTATCTTTTGGATATACCTTACCTTCTGATGGCAAATCCAACACTTCCGTTGGAAAATCATATTGCTTTTCGTTCATAACTTTACTTATTTTTAAGTTTGTATATATAAATACATAGTTTTTAAAAAATTGGAAATAAAAAACCCCCACCATTTCTGATGAGGGTTGTCCTTCGGTAGCTTCCGTAAGGAATATTTTTTAGAATTCTAAGATTGCGTAATCGTAAGTTAATGTTAATGTGATTGTTACAGGCTCATTTGTTGTACTATATGCTAAATCTCCAAAGTTTGCTTGAGAGATAAATGCACCTTTCAATTTCCATTGTTCAATCTTATCACCAACAGGTCCTAATAGATAGAAATCAATATCCTTCTTATACATTTCCGCATATCCATCTCTACCAGTGATAGATTCATGTGATAAACGAACCCACTCCATTACTGCTTGTGCTGCTGATGGTACGATTGGGTCATACAAAGTAATTTCCAAGTCTTGCCACTCACCTTTACCTTTCAATTTTCTATAAACGTTGATGTGGTCTATTTTTACAGTCTCAAATTGAATTGTTGGTCGGTTAGCCGCACTTACCGTAAATGATGGGATTGCCGTATCGGTCAATTCCATTATGTAACGGTTTTTCATTTTTGGTTCGAAGTTCGTATAGAACATCTTATCGAAGGATAGAATATCTGCCATTTTATTGCCCTTTTATTTAATTATAAATATCTAATTTGTTTGTTTTTATATTATGCTGAGAAACTTGCTCCAGTTGGTAAGATGTTGAAATCAATTACTATGAATTCAGCTGTCTTAGCCGGTTGTAAGAAAATTTGTCCCGCCATAATATTTCTGTCTATTACATCCGGAGTGTTGTTAGTTTCATCCATCACCACTTTGAATGCGTATAAACCTTGTCTTTGTTGAATTGTTTCCAAATACGGATTAACAGTGTTCAAGAATCTTCCTCTTGTCTCTGAAGTATTTTGTTCGAATACTAAGAAACGAGATGTAGAAGCGATAAACTTCTTAACAGTGATAAGTAATCTTCTTACGTTGATTCTATCTAATGCTGAAGCCTTATCTTGCAATGTCTTCTGTCCGAATGCTACAATACCTTGTCCAGGGAATGCTGCGATTGGGTTTACTTTGTTCTCATATAGAGTGTCTCTTTCCGCATGTGTTAATCTATTCAATACACTAACTGCTCCTACAATACCACCTCTATTTAAACCAGCAGGTGCGAACCATTCAGCTGCCAATCTATCATTACTAGCGTAAACCGCTGGAAGTAATGTAGATGGTGGAACAGTTGTAAGTTTGTTAGTATTTGTATCGATTGTTTTAACCCAAGGATAGTAAGTACCAACATAGTTAGAATCAACAGAGTTAGCCTCATCAGTTGCTTGAGTGATTGTATCAGCGTAATCGTTGAAATCAGCAATGTAGAATGAATCTTGTCTTTCCTCAACCATATCAATTACTCTAGTAACAATAGCTGGGTGTAATCTTCTTACAATACCAGGAGTTACTACCATATTAATATCATACTCATCAGGATTAGATACTGCTGCGATTGCTTTAGTATATGCTACTGAACCAGATGATGTTGATGTAGAACAATTAAATCCTTGCGTATTTCCAGCTCCCCATCCAGCATCACCAGCTTTTAATATTGGTGTTACAGGATTAGTACCATCAAATCCCATTTGGAATCCTAAGATAAATTGTCTTTTAACCATATCACCAGAAACCGAACCAGTCATTTGATAAGTTAAGCCATTTGCATCAAATGCAAATGATACGTTAGAACCAGTCTCAGCGTTTGTTGGGATTGGTTTCATATAATTTGCATTATCTAACTTAATTCCAGTTGTTTCAAAATCAAATCCACTAAAATATATTGGAGATGATGATGTATTACCGGTAGAATTAGTTTGGTATATTGCTGCTGGTACTTTTAATGCTTGTGCATTGTTAGTTGCCTTAATAGGATTTGTATATGCTCCATGTCCGAATGGTGCTGCTGATATTGGGAATGAACCTGCATCAGAAACTACAACTCTTACATATTGTGATTTATTTGAATAATCACCAAATTCAGTCATTTTACCATCCAAACCAATTGTGAAATATCTATCACCAATTCTTCTAGCTATGTAGTTAGGAGAAGCAGGGTCTAAGTTTACATTATTAAATGTTTCAACAACACTCTTTCTCTTATCAGTATCACCAAATGAACGGATTGTTACAGTAAATACAGAATAATCAGTTGAACCATCTTCACCAGCTGCCTTTACATTAGAAATACCAATTTTAAATTTAGTATTATATAATGTACCATGTCCTAAAGTTACAAACTTAAATAAATCATATCTTTCACCACTAATCAATTGAGATTGTACCATTGGTGTTTCAGCAGCTTGTGCATCAAATGCGTAATCTTGCTGTGGAAGTGCAGTTGCACTTACAACAGTACCACCCCACTCACCAGCTGCTGCGTTTGAATATGATGCAGATGCTAAGTTTTCAAAGTATGTATATGCGTATGCTTTTTTAGAACCAAATGGAGAAGTACCAAAAACATCAGAAAGGTCATTTGCATCTTTTGGTAAAATTGATGCAGATACCCAACCAAAATCAGAACCTGATATTAAGAATGAACCAGAATATGCTGCTCTTGGGTCAGATACCAAAGATACTGATTTAGCAACATTTTGATTTCCAGTTTTAGTTGAATGTAGTACACCAATTAGTTTTTCACCAACAAGACCACCAGATGCAAAAATACCGATAGGTGCTGCTTCTTGATAACCACCAACACCACCAACTCTTACGATGGTAGCTACGCCAGCTTCTCTTAAATAGTTTTGTACTGCATATTCAGTATAATAAGTTCCATCAGGAGTTCCGAAAATACTTTCGAATTCTGATTGCGTTCTAACAATAGTTGGAACGAATACAGGTCCTTGTTTAAAAGGTCCAATAAATGCTGCTCCAATTTCACCAATTCCTTGTGCTAAGAAGGATAGGTCATTTTCTCTTGTGAATACGCCAGGTGATACGATTCTTTCTGCCATTTTATTTCTACAATTTGTATTTTAAGTTTGTATTTGCTAGTTATGAAATACACATATAAATATAAAGAAAATATCCAAAACATAATATAATGCTTTGGATATTTAAACTATCATATTTTTTAATCATTATGGTACTATTGAACCAGAGTTAGAACCAGAAACAGGTGACCAAGGTAAATCAATTTCATTTACGTCTTGAACAACTCCTTTACTAGCTTCAATAGCTTTTTGTATTCTCTCACTAATATGAGGCCAATAGTTTGTAGGACCTGAACCACTTACGTGATTTTTAATCCAACCCAATACCGTATCTTCAGTTAAAGATGAATAATCTACAAAGCTTTCTGGGTTTACAGAGTTTACAGAGAACGGAGTTGCTCCAACAAAAGTTCCAGTTGCTCCATCACTATCTGTTCCAATACATTCCCATCTTGTACCTATGATAACATTTTCCAAATCACCACTATTTGATTTTTTTAATGCTGTTATTTTCCAAGTATAATTAATTGCCATTTTCTTATTATTTTAGTATAAATATCGTATTTTATAAATTAACTATTTTGATGCTCTATAATTGTTAAATCAAAATCTTCACATAACTTCTCTGCTAAATAAAAATTACTACCAGTCCATGCATTTAATACATTTTCAGGAACTTTCCACTCACCGCTAGTTATTATAGTATCTGGAATTGCTACAGATTCTCTATTAGGGTCTTTATACCTTAATTCATATCTAATCACACAATCATCTTGCTCTAAATCATATCTTAATAAATTAGTAAAAACAGTATTAATTGTTTTACCAAATAAATTTTTATCTTCTATATTTGTTATCATTTTATTTTATTTATGCGTCCTGTAATACCGTTGCTGATTGTATAACATTTCTTTCCATTAAGTCAGATGCTATCTTTGCTTTTAAAAGAGGATATGCTTTTGCAAATATATTATCTCCTTCCAAAGCACTAAAATCAGGAACTTTCTTCTCATATACCCTTCCATCAATTACTTCTTCTTCAACTCTATACATAGATAATGAATGCCAATGTGGGATTGCATCAACTTTTGCAAGAAATCTTTCGTTAATAGGCGCTCCCATACGATTTGAAATATTTGTTTCTAAAAGTCTTGCACTTTCTTCATCTTTAAAAACGTTCACATATAATTCCAATGCACCTTTGTTTCTATCTACCACATAACGATAAATTCTAACATAAGCTCCATCAGTTATACCTTGTGATGTTCCTATTTGTGCTGCTATTTTAATTGCCATAGTTCTTTCCTTTTATATATATAAATATATGAGTTTTTACTCAAACCCTAATTTTTCTCTTAAATTTTTTATTTCAGCCTTAGCTTCATCTAATTCACCTTTTAATTCTTTGATAGCTTCTAATAACAATGCTGGGATACCTCTATCTCTAACTGCTAAATATCCATCTTCGCCTGCTCTAACTAAATCAGGAACTATATCTTCAATTTCTTGAGCTATAAATCCTATATCATGTCTCAATCCAGTAGTTTCGTATTCATCAGTACCCTCTCTCCAATCGAATTCAACACCTCTCATTTTCATTACTTTATCTAATGAATTTTCTAAAGGTTTTAAATTTTCTTTTAATCTTCTATCCGATGGAGAACCATACGCAATAATATTATTTGATGCAATAATTTGTCCATCATATCTTAATGCGATAGTAGCACCACCCCCTCTATTACCAGTATGTATTCTTAAACCATAAGATGCTCTTAATGCTAAGTAACCATCGTTCAAATCACAAAGGTCACCATCATCAGATACCCATACACCACCACCACCATAGTTATCAAAGTTTGAACGTAATACATAAGGAGTACCCAATGTATCATCATTCAAATAGTATCTCTGCCATCTAGAAGACCAACCACCCCATCTTACAACGTTATCACCATCCAAACCTAAGTTAAGTGCATAGTAACCACCTTTGTGGAATGACATGAACGCACCATTATTACCAGTAGAATATGGTTGCAACATCGCCGAATCGGTTTGAGTTGCGTAGTATCCTCTATTGTAAGTAAAGTAAACTCTTGAATAGTGGTTATAATCGTATGTTGGAATACAATATTCTCCTCTGTTATTTGAATCGACTTGTGCTTTCCATCCCGATGGAGATGACCAAGAGTTTCTAAACCATAATCTATCAACAGGTCCTCCAGTCAATTGCCAACCATAACCACCACCATAAGTCCAAGAGTAGTGGAAAGCTTGTGCTGTCAACCAGTGAGATGTACCAGGAGGCTGGTTACCTGGGTTAGACCAAGAATCATTAAATCCAGAACCCCAATCCATTGTCCAGTTAAAGTCAGTAGTACCCCAACCTTCAGCACCTGTCCAATAGTTTCTATCACCTGTATAATCTTGAGGTCTTCTATAATTTGATTTACCACTTAGACCTATATTACCCTTACCTCTATCAGTTAAACCCAACCATTGAGAACGAGAGTTAGAATCAATATAGTATCCAGTATCATCTCTATCATAGTAAATGTATGCTCTAGCATCGTTCATATAAGTAATACGATACAACTCCATGTGAGCGTTACCATATTCAATACGAATTTGCCAGTTACCAGAACTATTTAACATACCAAATCCACTACCATCCCAATATCCAGAGTATCCTCTTAAATCAGATTCGTAGTTATTGTACATTACAATACCACCATATCCATATCCACCACCAGCTGATTTCCAATATCCATTATTGGTGTACCAGTGCATTCCTCTATTTTGGTTATATAGACCATGTCCGTTTGTGTTATTTCTAAACCATCCGTTTACATAAAGGTCATAGAAAGTTGGAGAAGCATCGGTTCTAACATTTTGGTTAATGTAGTTACTCATCCAACCCATATATGAGTTATAGTAGTTACCATCTACCGCAAATAGATGCGGTTCGGCTCCAGAAGGTCTTCTGAATATCCAATATCCCTCTTGCATTTTTTGGAAATACATGTGGGAACTATGCCATTGTATTTTATTATATTCACCAGTCCAACCACCACTATCACTATACAACATATAACCAGGTTGAATATAGTGGTTGTTTGAGTTTACAAAGTTTAATCTATTCGTAGAAGCAGGGTCACAATAATATCCAGTATTATTTGTATCATAGAAAATAGTTGCGTAAAAATCACCACCACTTCCTAAGTACATATTTCCGTACCAATAGTTATAAAGTGCTACTCTATATCCATTTGCGTAAAGGTCATATACGTTAAAGTAGAAGTTTGAACGGTCAGTATAAATGTGTGCATGTGATGAGTTTGCAGGTCCAAATTCAATATATCCATACGGAGTATTGTGTCTATAACCCCAAGAACCACCTGCTAAATAGTAACTACCATTACCATAATCCATTGATGATAAACGAGAACGTCCAGCTGGGTCTACAAAATACCCAGAGTTGTTTCTATCATACATTATTGGTGTTTGAATTGCGCCAGGTACATGGAATTCAGAACCATAAAAATATCCACTGCCTTCAATATTACCAGTACCAGCTGCGGATATATAATCATTAAGGTTACCATAACCAGCAGTAGAGTGGAATAAAATTCTACCCGTTGCCGCAATTCTCATACGGTCATGTATGGTTGATGTATCAGGATCATTACCTTTGAAAATCAATAGTTCCGATTCATCACCATTTCTCCATAAACGTTCAACTAATGCTGTATGATGGTATGAACCCGGTGCATCACCAGTAACACCTCTGAAGTAGATACCTTGACTTGAATCATTTGGTCCACTAATTTCAATACCACCTATACGAGATGTACCAGTAGGGTCTATATAATAACCACTATTATTTGAATCATAAAATATTGAACCATATATAGGGTATCCACTATAAACATAAGAACTATAAATTTCCCAAGTTGTAGTACCATTTGCATTTATACCACCACCCATATTAAAGTGTAATCCAGCAGTAGAACCATTTACTCTAAAGTTTGCCCAGTTTCCACTATCCAATGGTGAAATCCAAATCATTTTGGTATTATCATTATTTTGGATTTGTAATGCCGATGTCCAAGCTCCAGGATATGAACCATAGTTGTATTCACCAAATCCGTCTTGCTTAATTGTAAGAGCTCTTGTTGCTGATGATGTACCTGTTGTATTAACTTTTAGATAACGAATGTTTGTAGTAGAGTTAGGGTCTACATAATATCCAGTATCATTGTAATCATACATTATTGGGGAACGCATTTGATTGTATGCGTAGAATATACCACTACTAAATTCACCCCAGTTAGTATAGGCACCATTACCAAAATAAATTACACTACCATCATAATAGTTTATATAAGTAGCATAACCACTACCAGCATCTAAATGTAAGTTACCATTAGTTGTTGCTACTGATGCAAATGCACTATCTACATATCCGTTTCTACCATCTCCACCAACTAAAAGGTATGCTCCCCAAGTTGGATTTGGTCCAAACAATGCACCACCTCTCATTCGTAGTGCTGACATTGATGTTGAGTTAGGGTCTATGTAATATCCACTATCATTCGAATCGTAAAATATCGCACCATATACTCTATTATCAAAGTATGCAATCGAATTTCCACTTTCTCTACCAATATATGCAAATTGGTTATTACCATCGGTATTATCCATAAATCGCACATAAGAGTTGTTGTTATTATTATTTGAATCAAGTCTTAGTATAATATCATTAAATGAGTTAATACTCATTGAATCACTAAAACTACCATTTAAATCAGTTGATGATATACCATGGTAAAAATAATAATTGTAGTTTGCATTCCAATCGAATGACATGTATGCTACTTTTGTGAAAAGAGATGAATATGTTCCATATCCTTGTGCATATCCTTTATTAGTATCAGAACCGAAGTATGTTGTATCAGTTATTGTTGTATTAAAACGAGATGTTGATGCTGGGTCTAAATAATATCCAGTATTATTTAAATCATATATAAATGGAGTTCTAATCTGATTGTAAATATATACAATTCTATCGGAATCAAATCTTGCAGCATGTTGTCCATTAATAGTCGTAAAATCAGATGTATTATTTACATAAATATCTAACCAACCATTTGGATTTGTTCTACCAGCTACAATATAGTTTGCACCATTATTACCTAATTGTAAACCATACCAATTAAGAGATGCGTGATATACATCAGAACCGGCGGTGTATCTTGCTCTAAAATGATAAGATGAATTATATAATCTAATATCACCTGCATCGTTGATTGAGTTTACATTCAAATACATTGTACCATACAACCAGTTAGTACCGGTTGAATAGATACCAGATGGATGATATGATGCATTACCAGTACCAGCTACGTTTGAATTACCTTGATATGAATATGCCTGTAATGTATTTAAATTTGAGTTACCTGCCCCATTTATATAATATCCAGTGTTATCGGTATCATAGAATATAGGTGCTCTCATATCTACACTAGCAATAACATTTCCAGAACTATTAATAATAAATGACCAGCTTGACCCATATCCATCATTATCAAAACGGAATGAACGAGCATCAATAAAATAGTCTCCACTACTTACAATTGTTCGTGAACCCCAACTTCCAACTGAACCAGCCGTTCCACCCTGATAAATGTATCCACTTACATGAATATCTCCATTTGCACTTAACCTAACATCAGGTGTTACACCACCCAATCCCAATTGGCTAAATCTTACAATATCAGTTGTACGAACATTTTGGTCCATATTAGCTGCAAAAGCGTATGATGTTGTATCCATTATACGTTTCCAAGCACCCCAAGATGTGGAACTACCATAACGTAGCCACATATTACCATTATCGGTAAATCCTAATTCGTTTGCACCACCACCACTCCAGTCACTTGTACCTCCATATTTACGGAAATACATTACACCATTGTAAGTACCACCATCACTTAAACCATTTGTTGAGTTTTGTTTAAAATCAAATCTTACACCTTGGTTTGCATTTTGAGTTTGTGGTGTACTAGCAGTTGCTCTTGTATCTTGTACATTTATGAAAGTTGCGGTTGTTGCTGTTGTTGCATTACCAGATAAAGGTCCAGTTATATTTGCAAAAGTTACACTATCAGTTGTACGAACATTCTGATTCATTAAGTAAACTTCAGTTGCGCCCTGTCCAGTATCAATTGTACCACTTATAGTTATATTACCAGCACCTACTGAAAGATTTCCCCCAGTTACACTAACACCATTAGTAGCTGTAATTGTTGCATGTTGAACGTTATCGGTTGTACGAACATTTTGGTTCATTAGATACACTTCAGTTGCACCCTGCCCAGTATCAATTGTACCACTAAGAACCACATTACCATTTACTTGTAATGTATTATCTGCATACCATCTATCACTACTTTCATCCCAATAGAATGATACCGTTGATGATGAACCCCTTCTAACTT
>Ga0222714_10001238_pt1 | contig 28864 bp, 21 predicted proteins | sample C33_3DmetaG_FD_165048 | JGI IMG/M metagenome (GOLD analysis project Ga0222714, IMG submission 165048) | Estuarine water microbial communities from San Francisco Bay, California, United States - C33_3D | ecosystem: Environmental > Aquatic > Marine > Unclassified | place: USA: California... | reverse complement strand
AAGCCGATGCTCCGGGGACTCCCTTCCGGCCCGGCCGACGGGAGTGCCGGGGCGGCGATGACGTGGGACTTCATCCGGCGGCTGCGCGACGTCACGGACCAGAAGATCGTGGTGAAGGGCCTCGTCACCCGTGAAGACGCGGAGCTCGCCGTGCGGCACGGTATCGACGGGATCTGGGTCTCGAACCACGGGGGACGGGCGGAGGGCGACGGCCGCGCCACGATCGACGCGCTCCCGGAGGTGGCCGACGCGGTGGCCGGTCGCATGCCGATCATCGTCGACAGCGGCTTCCGGCGGGGCTCCGACCTCATCAAGGGGATCGCGCGCGGTGCCACGGCCGTGGCTGTCGGCCGGCCCTATCTCTGGGGTCTGGGCGCATTCGGACAGGAGGGGGTCGAGCGGGCCCTCGAGATCCTCACGAACGAGCTGGAGCTCACCATGCGCGCGATCGGCGCGCCGTCCGTGGCATCGCTCGGGCCGCACTCCATCGGCGTGGACTGATGGGGACGGGCGTGACCCGACGGCGGGCCCGCGCCCTCTCGGCATTCCTGGGCGCAATGCTCGCGACCCTCGCCCCCGCGTCGGCGCAGCCGGCGTCGGACCCGCCGGCGACCGTCGCCGACGAACGTCTCCTGGAGGCCATCGACTGGTACACCGGGGTGACCGGGCGCGTCGACGACGACCGGGCCCGGGCGCTCCTGCTCGAGCTGACCGCCAGGCCCGACGCCGCACCATCCGATGCGCTTTCCCGCATGTGGCTCGCGCGCGTCCACTCCCGGGGACGCATGGGGTTCGCGCGTGACGAGGCGCTGGCGCGCGCGCATGCACGCGAGGTCCTCGGTCGCGTGCGGGACCTCGCGGCCGCGGGCGACGTGGAAGCGGCCTTCCTGATGGGAACCGCGTACGACGAGGCACTCGGCGTCGAGGAGGACTTCCCCGAGGCGATGCGCTGGTATCTCCGCGCGGCTCGCCACGGACACGTGCTGGCCGTCCACAACGTGGGCAACATGTACCGGGACGGTCGCGGCGTCGCGGTCGACCACGGACGGGCGGCGCGATGGTGGCTTCGGGCCGCCCGCGCCGGCGACGTCATCCCGGCGCTGCGCCTCGGTGAAGCGTACGAGGCCGGGCGGGGCGTCCCGCTCCGGGGAGCGCTCGCGGCCTACTGGTACGAACGGGCGGCGGCCGCGGGCAACGCAGCGGCCGCCGAGGCCCTTCGACGGATGCGGTCCGAACCGGGTTCCTAGACGCCGCGGCCCGGGCCTGCCGGGGCGGGCGCGCCAGGCGCGTCCCCCGGTTCGCTGATCGAGCCGATCCTGCAGGAGCCGTCCGGCTGCCGCCTGCGCGGCTACGTCATGGCCGGCGGCATCTACGTAGAAGGGCGTATGGGGTGGGCAGACTCCGTTGGGTAGGGTTGTTGCAGACGACGGCCACCCCGAGGGATACCCCCATGAAGACCCGCACCCGCACCATCCCCAACGTACTTCTCGCCATCGCGCTGGCGACCACTCCGTCGTCCGTCGCGGGGCAGTCCAACGCCGCCTTCGCCGTCGGCGACGAAGTCAGAGTCAGCTACTACAACCCGCACATGCCCATCGGGTACGGTGGCCCTTCCCTGATCACCGGAGAGGTCGTCGACGTCAGCGAGTCCGGCCTCCTGCTGCGCAAGGGAGCCCGCCTCGTGACCGTGCACGCCTCCACGGTCCGCGCCGTGGAACTTCGCGTCGGCACCCGGCCCGCGTCGGCTCCCGCGATGGTCGCGGGCTCCGGGATCGGCTTCGTGTCGGGCTTCGCGTTCGGCGTGCTGACGGGGGGCTTCAACCACATCGACCCCGACTTCGACCGCGTCGAGGCCGGCCTGACCACCGGCGTGCTCGTCGGGGCGCCGGCCGGAGCCATCCTCGCCTGGCTGACGTCTCGGCAGCGTGGCATCTACCGGAAGATCCCGTTCGGCGACGTTCTCTCCGGCATGGTCATGAGCGCCAACGGCACAGTGGGCTTCTCCTTCCCCACCGGATCCTTCTGAGCCGATGTGCCCGGACGACCACTTGCCTACATTCGGGTCATGACGAATCTGACCTCGAAGCAGCGAGCACACCTCCGCAAGCTCGCCCATCGGCTCAAGCCCCTCGTACTGGTGGGCGGCGAGGGCGTGACGCCGGCGGTCCTCTCCTCCGTCCGCGAGGCCTTCAATACGCGCGAGCTCCTGAAGGTAAAGCTCCAGGAGTCGGCACCGCTCGATGTCCGCGACGCGGCGAAGGCGGTCGCGGATGCGCTCGACGACGTGCACCCGGTACAGACGATCGGCAGGACGATCGTCCTCTACCGCCCTCACCCCGACGATCCGGAGATCGTGCTCCCTCGACCGGCAGGCTGACATGTCGCGCGCCTTCGTGAAGGAAGACGACCATGAGCAGGCGCCGGACTACCGGCTTCCCGACCCCGACTCCCCGTACTACGCCGAGGCGGCGGCATGGGCTCTCATCCAGGGTGCGGACGCGGGGGACTCGCGCGGCGCGGAGCTGGCGACCGGGTACCGGTGGGGCGACCCGCTCCTGAACGACGAGGTCGCGATGATTCTCGAGCAGGCCCAGGCGAACGGCGAGGATCGAGTCGCTCAGCTCGCGAGGCGCTTCCTGCGCGCGGCGAGAGGGTGAAGGGCGCCTTCCGTCAGCGCCCCGCCGCCGTCGACGCTTCATCCACCACGGCCTCGGCCTCCATCTCCACGAGGTAGCCGTCCCCGATCAGCCCGGCCTGAACCAGCGTGTTGGCCGGCTGCACGTGACCGAGTCGGGCGCCGTGCGCCCTCGATACGGCCTCCGCGACGTCGGGGTTCGCCACGTAGATGCGGGTGCGCACCACGTCGTCGAGCGACCCGCCGAGCGATCGGATCGCCCCCTCGATCTTGTCCAGACAGAAATGCGCCTGCGACATGGCGCTCTGCCCCCCGATGAGACGGTCGCCATGCGTGGCCGTGGTCCCCGAGACGAAGATGCGGTTTCCCTTCCGCACCGCGCGCGCGAATCCGGCGACGTCCTCCCAGATCGTGCCACTCAGGGCACGGCGGCGATCGCCGGGACCGTCGTGCACGGGGTACGGAGACGGCACGGCGTCGAAGTGATCGCTGAGGTCGCCCGCGGCCGTGAGGTACGGCGGCTTCCGATACTCGTCCCCGCAGTCACCGGGGATGGAGTGCAGCGTCGCGAGTGCGTCGCGGATGTCGGCGATGCTCTCCGCATCCAGTTCGAAGTCGAAGAGGCGCAGCGTGTCGCCGATGTGCTCGCTGCGCCCCAGCCGGGCGCCTACGATGATGCCGGCGACAGCGGGCGATTCGAGCACCCAGCGGCACGCCACGTTGGCCATCGACACACCCTGCCGCCGCGCGGCGCGGTCCATGGCGGCGAGCAGCGCCTGGTAGGGCGCCCAACCGCCCGCTGCGTCGATGAAGCGCTTGTACTTCATCTGCGACCACGTCTCGAGCGACTCGAGCGACGGCTCCTCGGCGCCCAGCCAGCGATCCGTGAGGAAGCCCCCCGCCAGCGTGCCGAACGCCAGAATCCCGGGGCCTCGCTCCAGGCAGAGCTCGGTCATGGCGCCCGCCGCCCGCTGATCGAGCAGCGAGTAGCACACCTGGTTCGAGGCGATCTCGACGCCGCTGTCGAGGAGCATCCGGAGATGCGCCGTGTCCGTGTTGGTCAGTCCCAGGTGCCGGATTTTCCCCGCCTCCTTGACCTCCTGGAGCCAGAACATGCAGTCCATCCAGGCCGGGTCCGCGTAGCTCCAGGCGTGGAACTGCAGGAGGTCGATGGCATCGACGGACATCCGCTCGCACGCGCGGTCAATCGCGGCCAGGACGTCGGCCCGGGTATGCGGCCCGGGCTCGGGCACCCACTTGGTGAAGAGCTGCGCGGGCCCACGGCCGCGCTGCACGAATCGCCCCGCGATGAGCTCGGACGACCCGTAATGGTCCGCCATGTCGAAGGTCGTGAGTCCCGCCTCGACGTACCGCTCCATCTCCTCGGCGGCCGCGTCACGATCGAGCGTCCGTCCGTCCCGTTCCATGTCCGCGACCTGCCAGAGCCCGGTGAGCACGCGCGAGATCTCCAGCCCGTCGGCCAGCTGGACGCGTTCGACATGCTTCATGCCGGTACCTCACTCATGGTGTGCTCGCCTCATGCGGCATCCACCTCACTCGGGGGGAAGGGCGCGGAAGAGCGCGGCGGTGTCGACCCCGGCCCGCCGCAGCGACGCGACTTCGCGCAGGTAGATGACCGACGCCAGGACCATCACGCCCACCCACAGCACCGTGGAGTGGAAGTACCATGCGCCGACGTCCGCATGGAGGTCCTTCCAGACGTGCACGCACAGGAAGAGCGTGAGCAGGGCGACACCGAGCGCGGACAGCGCCGCGCGCGTGGGGCGGTGCCGCAGAACGGTCATGCGCTCCGCGAGCGCGGGGTTGCGACGCGGGAGTGCGATCACCGTCACGCACATGAGTCCGAAGTTGACCAGCATGGACGTCACCAGGATGTCGACACCCAGGAAGAAGTCCCCCGCGAAGTGGCTCCCCAGGATGGACGCCGTCGCCATGAGGCCACTGAGCACGAGCGCCACGTGCGGGGTATGCCACCGCTCGTGGACTGCCGCGACGCCCCGGGGAAAGACCCCGTCTTCGGCCCACGCGAACATCAGGCGTGAAACCGCGAGCAGCATCGCAGGCAGGTCGTTGATGAGGGCGATCGCCGCACCGGCCAGAATCAGTACTGTCCAGCGGGGCTCGAGCACGTAGCCCAGGAGCCCCGGCGCGGTGAGGTCCTGCGTCTGCGCCCGCTCGGCGATGAACGCCCAGGGCACGGCGTGATGGACGGCCGCCGTGAAGAGGAAGTAGAAGGCGCCGACCGTGCCGACCGCGATTCCGATGGCCAGCGGAAGGGAACGGCCGGGATTCCTGGCCTCGCCTCCCGCCTGAGCGATCGAGTCGAACCCGATGAAGCTCGAGAAGAGGATCGCGGCCGCGGCGACGAAGCGACCGAGCCCGAACTCCGCCTCGGCCACGGGCACGGCCACCCCCTCACGTTCCATGAGCGCCGCCGCGAAATCCGCCTGATCGAAGAGAAAGCCCGCCACAATCACCACGCCCCCGAGCAGGAACATGAGGAACATCAGCGGAACCAGGATGCGTTCCACCGTCCTCACGCCGCGCATGTTGATCACCACCGACGTCCACAGGAACGCGAGTGCGAGCCCGACACGCACGGGGCCCGTATCGAGGGTAGCGCCCGCCTCGTCCATGCCGACCGCGAGTAGCACGTCCCGGATGAACGGAATCATGAGATAGGAGACGACGCCGATCGCCACCGAGAGCCCGAACCACTGCGAGAAGCTGGCGACGAAGCCGAGGTAGGGGCTGAGGCCCCGGCTCGCGAAGACGTAGCTGCCTCCTGCCCGGGGCATCGCGGAGGAGAGGGTCGCGTACGCCATCGCGGCCAGAAGTGCGGGTACCGCCGCGAAGAGATAAGCGGGCAGAACGTACGGTCCGATTCCGGGAACGCTCCGCTGCAGCATGAACGGCACGATGTTGATGGCCGCTCCGAGCATGGAGCAGATACCCGTGGCCGCCAGACCGAGCAGGCCCAGGCGTCGCTCGAGTCCGGTGGAGTCAGGGTCCTTCGACATTCAGGGGGTCGTCTCGTCCCGGAGGAATGGGGTCGGCGCGGCCGACAAGCTGTCCGTGCGGCCCCTTCCGAGGCAAGCGAGTCGCGGAAGCACGACCAGCGCCATCGCCGCGGCGGCGAGTGTCCCCACGATCACGGCGAGCCCGAAGCGCCGGGTCGGCGGGAAGGCGGACAGGACGAAGATGCCGAAGCCTGCGGACACGATGGCCGTCGCGCCGACCACCGCCGGCCCGATCTGCTGGACGGACGCCTTCCACGCCGCTGCTCCGCCCATGGCCCTGAGCCGGCGCTGCCGGACCACGAGGTGGATCATCGAATCCGCGCCGATGGCGAGGGCGATGTTGGCCGCCGGCGAGGTAATGATGTCGATCGCGATGCCCGCGTGGCCGAAGGTGCCGACGATGACCGCGGGGATGGCGGCGAGGCACAGCCACATGCGTGCGGCGATCCCCGGCGCGCGGCCGACGATGACCGCGACGCCCAGGAAGAGCAGAAGGAGCCCGCCGATCCCGATCGCGAGGCTGGACGCGATGAGTCGACCGAGCTGCGCCTGCAGGTCGTAGAGGCCGGCGATCGTCACCGCTCGCAGTCCCGCGTCCTCGACGACCGTGCGCATGCGGACGAGCACAGCCGAGCGCGGCTCGGGGTTGGTTTCGCGCATCCGGAGGGAGAAGCGCGCCTGGTCGTGCTCGGGTCGGACGAAGCCGAGCCCGACGCCGTCGAGTCGGTCCGAAGACGCGATGTCGAGGAGCGTCCCCGCCGGAAGGAGCCCGGCGAAGGGAATCGTCCGGGCATGCTCGATGAGCACGGTCGGCGAGAGCACGACACCCACCGCCGAGTCCGCCTCGAGCGCGGCCTGGAGCGCCTCGAGTCGCGGGTAGACGCTGCGCGACGACAGCGCCTCCCCCGCGGGGTCCTCAACGACGATGTCGAGCGTGCTGCTGCCCCCGTCGGCGTCGATCCGGGCCAGCCCTTCGTGCAGCTCCGACCCCTCGGCGAAGTACGTCAGCAGCCCGGGGTCCGTGTCCAGGCGAGGCACCCCCGCGAGCGCCGCCAGAACCAGCACGCCCGCGACTGCGAGCGGCCATCGGGTGAACGGGCGTGTCGCTTCACCCGGCGCGGCGCCTCCGGGGGACTGCGTACGTGCCCACCCTCCCAGGAAGGCCGGGTAGACGACGTACGAGACCACGAGCGCGGTGAGCGCGCCCACCACGCCGGCGAGGCCCAGCTCGCGCAGCGGCCGCGCACTCGCTACCAGAAGGCTCGCGAAGCCGAGCAGCGTCGTGACCATGCTCCAGAACGAGCCCTCCCACGTGAGCCGCAGCGTCTGTGCGAGTCGGTCCGTCGCCGACTCGCCGCCCGCGTCGGTGCGTCTCCAGTTGGCGGTCAGGAAGACGACGTGCGACAGGGTGAGGACGAAGACGATCGTCACCAGGTTCGCAGTGAGCAGGCCGATCCCCACGTCCATGGCCTGCACGAGGAGAAGTGTCACCCCCACCGAAACGAGACATGTGGACAGCGTCCCGACGACCACGGCCGGGTCGCGGAAGACGACACCGATGATCAGTGCGAAGACGAGCACCGCCGAAGCGCTGAAGACGACGAGGTCGCGGTACAGGCTCCTGCGGATCAGCTCCACGATGGCCGGCACGCCCGAAACGACGATCGCCAGCTCGTCCGTGGCGTGGGCCGCCACCACCGCCTCGACGCGCGGCAGCAGCACCTCGGGGGCGGTGTCGTCCACCGAGAGGATGACGTTCGTCGCCCGTGCGTCGGAGGTGAGGAGGAGCCTCCGGTAGAGCGGACTCCTCTCCGGGTCGTGGGTCGCGATGCTGAAGCCGCCGTCCACGCCGTCCACCGCGAGAAGGTCGTCGAAGAGCGCCGCGATGCGCGCCCGGTACGCATCCGGCCGGCCCACCCGATCCTCGACCCGGAGCACGAGCTGGGAGCCCAGCGGAAAGTCCTCGGTCACCCGTCGCGACGCCTGCATCTGCGGATCGTCGTCCGCGAAGAAGAATTCGCCCTCGACGCGCGGGGACAGATCCACGAACAGCACGACGGCCGCGGCCGACGCGAGCGACAGGGCGACCGCCCCCGCGCCGGAACGGCGGTTCGCCCAGGATCTCAGCACGCGCCCTCCACCGTTTCCTGGAGGAGTCCGTGCCCGGGATCCTCAGCGTATGGCGGCAACGATCTGGTCGTAGGTCCCGCTCGCGATCGCGGCGGCGAGCCCGGTCATGACCGCTCCCTCGATCTGGGTCATCTGGCCGGAGAGGACCGCCGGATCGAAGAAGCGGGCGTGGTCGCCCTCGTTTGGCAGGATGCGCGGGTCACCCTGGAATTCGCCTCGCTCGAAGGGGCCGCTCTCCCGCGCCGAGGCCGTGAGGCGATTCACCTCACGACCGTCGGGATCGACCAGGACGATCTCGGCCTCGACGAAGTAGCTCATCGTCCCGCGGACCGTCTCGTACACGACCGTGTCCGTGACCGCATCCCCCGTGCCGCGACGCGCGTTCCGGCGCACGACCGCCTCGTGCCGATCGCGCTCGACGTCCCGCTCGGAGACTTCGATTCCGGTCAGGCGCACCACCACGCCCACGTCGGCTCCGATCAGATCCAGCGCCCGTCCCACTACGAGCGGCGACTGTGCGGCCCGTCCGCGAAGAAGACCGCGCAGCTCGCGCCGCAGGACGATCGGATCGGCCACCTGCACGAAGAGCGGCGGCCGTGTCCAGTAGTCGAGGGCGAGGTCATTGTCGAGCTGGATCTCGAACTCCCCGCCGAGCCATTCACGCACGCCGGGCTCGGCCGTCACCGGCACGACGGCGATCACGACCGTACCGTCGGCGAGGGCGCGGTCCTGGATGTCCCGGACGGTAAGCACCGTCTCCCGGGCCGAAGATCCTCGCACGTTCAGGGCGCGCTGGGCGAGCTCGTGCGCCGAACGCGGGTGGCCGTCGGCGAGCTCGACTTCGGCCCACGTCAGAAGGAGCGCCGTCTCCCCGTCGTACGAGGCCTCCACCTGATCGCGCGAGGGCAGGTAGCCGTCGCGGGCTCCGCGGTAGTAGCGGACCGCGTCCTCCCAGCGTCCGTCCCGTGCGGCGGCGTCCGCTTCGGTCATCTGCCAGTCGATCGCGTCGTCGAACGCCTCGCGGCGGGTCGCGGCGTACGCCTCGGGCAGCAGCGGACGGAGTCCGACCTCCCTGATTCTCGCGACCATCGCGTCGATCTGCTGGTACCGCCCTGCCGCCTGCACCGGATCCCCCCTGCCGACGAGCTCGTCGGCTTCTTCCATGGCGACGAGCACCGCGGTATCGCCCGCCGCGAGGAGCCGATCCCGGGCGACGACGAGCTCCGGGTCCTTTTCCACCGCCTCCGCGTACCGGTACACCGCCTCGACGTAGCGCCCCTGAAACTGAAGCCGGGTTCCCTCGTTGAACCGGTCCTCCGCAGAAGCGCACGCGGTGGCGACGAGGAGGGACACGGCAAGAATGCGGCGAACTCGGGAAGCGGCCATGGGCAGCATGTTCGAGAATCTGGCTCCACCCCGGGGAGGGGAAGGCGGTTCCGGAAAAATACAGGATTTCTCTCTGTTGGCATCGGCACCGACCGCGGCGCCGATGCTTCAACCGTTCCCGCTCAGACGACCCAGCCGGCAATGACGTTCATCGCCGCGAAAACCAGAGCCCCCCAGAACGCCGCGCCGAAGTCTTCCACCTCGAAGCCTTCGACCAAGGCGGCCGCGAGCATGAGCACCAGCGCGTTGATGACCAGGAGAAAGAGGCCGAGGGTCAGGACGTTGATCGGAAGCGTCAGCAGCACCATGAGCGGCCGGACGAACGTATTGACGAGTCCCAACGCCACGGCGCCGAAGAGCGCCGCTTTCGCGTCACGTACCTCGATGCCGCGGACGAACTGGCCGACGAGGAAGAGGAGGAAGGCGTGGAGCAGGATGCTGGTGACGATGTTCATGGGCGTCTCGATCTCCCCTCTTGGTCGACGTCACGCCCCGACCGGTGAGCCCGCCGGGGTTCCTCACCTTCCTCTGACGGAAAACGAACCGCTCTTGTTTCCGGAGGACGGGGAGCGCGGGGCCCGAGGGCCCCGCGCGAGCGCGAGAACGCGCTCCTCCGTGTCGCCTCTTCCCTGCGGACCGTCCGGGTCTACTGGAGAACTTCGAGGAGCTCGATCTCGAAGACGAGCGTCGAGTTCGGGCCGATCTGCGGGCCGGATCCCGCAGGACCGTACGCGATCTCCGACGGAATGACGATGCGGAAGTGGCTGCCCTCCTGCATCAGGAGGAGCGCCTCGGTGAAGCCCGCGATGAGGCCCCCGACCGGGAACTCGGCGGGGTCACCCCCGTACGAAGAGTCGAACTCCGTCCCATCGATGAGCGTCCCACGGTAGTGGAGGCGCACCACGTCGTCGCGCGTCGGCATCGCGCCGTCGCCCGCCCGCAGCACCTCGTACTGCAGGCCGCTTTCGGTCGTCGTGACACCGTCACGCTCGGCGTTGTCCGACCGGAAGTCGGCACCGGCTTCGGCGTTCTCCGTTCCGACCCGCGCGCGCTCCTGCGCCGCCGCCGTCTGGATCTGCTGGCCGAATGCCTGCAGGGCCGCTTCGAGCTCCTCCTGGGGAACCGCAGGCTCGGCCGCCGCGAAGGCGTCTTCGATCCCGCGCATGAACGCGGCCCGGTCGAGGCTCTCGCGTGCGTCGCGCAGCTGGGAGCCGACGTTGAGCCCCACGCCGTAGCTCGCCTTCTGGTCGCCGGTGTCGAGCGCGGCGGACGAGAAGTCACCCGAACCACCGGCGTTCGAGCACGCCGTCACCATCATCGAGACGCCGAAAAGCGTCGCAGCCTTCAGAGCAGTCATCACACGTTCCGCAGGAGATCGGTTTCTGGAGCGCCCGAAAGTAACGGTGGTCGCCCGATCGCCCAACGGCCCCGTCACCCGAACCGACGCCTCGCCCGCGCGGAGGCCTGCCCCGCCCGTACGCGCGCCGCGTCCCGGTCGGCCTGTCGCGAACGTGCGCGGATACGCACCTTGACGCCATCACTCGACCGGTGGGGCCGCGCTGCCCCCCCTCAACCCCCTGCACAGCCTCATGAACCGCATCGCACCGCTCGCCTGGTCCCTGCTTCTGGCAGTCCTCCTCGCCGCCCCGGCCCGGGCGCAGGACGGCCGCGCCCCCCAGGACATCCTCGCCGACAAGAACTTCGTCACGCCCCCCTCGGCGATCGCCGAGATGGTCCTCGCTCCGCGGTGGCTCAACGCGACGCTCGACGAGATCAGTCCGGACCGGCGCTGGTTCCTCCACGAGATCGGCGACGGCCCGGTCACGATGGACCGCTTCTCGAAGCCGTTCGACGAGCTCGGTGGTGTCTTCATCGACTACGCGGCGAACCGGGCCCGCGACCTCACCGTCCGGTCGAACGTCGGTATCCGCGTGATCTCCGCGGAAGACGGCTCCGTGACCGACATCGACGTGCCGGACGGTGCCCGCGTCTCGAACGCGGCCTGGTCTCCGGACGGTTCGCGGCTGGCCTTCTACGTCCACACCGACGGCGCAACCCACATCTGGGTCGCGGACCCGGCTTCGGGCGATGCGCGTCAGGTGACGCGACGTCCCGTGCTGGCGACGATGGTCTCGGGCTTCGAGTGGACGGCGGACGGACGGGAGATCGCCACGGTGCTCGTCCCCGATGACCGCGCCCCGCGACCGCTGCCGTCACGAATGCCCGCGGGTCCGCAGGTGAAGCAGACGGAGGAAGGCGAAAACATGCTGCGCACGTACGCGAGCCTGATGGCGACGCCGTACGACGAGACGCTCCTCGAGTTCCACGCCACGGGCCAGCTCGCCACGATCGACGTGGAGAGCCGGCGCGTGACGGAGATCGGGGATCCCGCGATGGTGACCAGCTTCGACTTCGCGCCTTCGGGCGCCTACGCGCGCGTCGAGGTCATGCAGAAGCCGTTCAGCTACGTCGTCCCCGTGCGCTCCTTCGGCCACGTGGAGGAGATCTGGGACCGAAGCGGCACCGTCATGGTGGAGCTGGACCGATCGGAAACCCAGACGGGGATCGACGGCAACATGCCCACGGCGCCCGGCGTCGGCGGCAGCGAGCAGCAGGAAGAGCGGCGGCAGCTCGCATGGCGCGAGGACGGGGCCGGGCTCACGTTCCTCCAGCAGGAGGCCGCGCCCGCGGACGAGGAAGGTCAGTCCTCCCGGGGCCGCAATGGTTCGAGCCGCGGGGATCGCGTCATGCTGTGGGCTCCGCCCTTCGACGAATCGAGCCTCTCGGTGGTGTACGAGGCCGAGCGCAGGATCGCGTCGCATCGCTTCGACGCCTCGCACACCATGGTCTTCCTGACCGAGCGCCCGGAGCGCCGGGGCGGGAACGGGGGCGAGTCGGGGACCGTGCGTGAGTACGCGGTGGAGCTGTCCGACCCGGCGACGACCTACGTCTTCGCGGAGTACGAGGCGGACGACTTCTACGCGAACCCCGGATCGCTGTTGCTCGCCGACGGCGGGGTGCCCGCGCTGGGCAGCCGATTCGGCGGCGCAAGCTCGGAAGCCGAGATCGTCCAGACGTCCGCCGACGGGCGCCACGTCTTTCTTTTCGGAGCCGAGTACAACGAGGACCCGATGCTCGCGAGCCCGAAGAACTTCCTCGACCGCGTGGAGATCCGCACGGGCGAGAAGGAGCGCGTCTTCGAGGCGAACAACGACGAGCAGCACGAGCAGATCGTATCCATGCTCGACGTCGATGCCGGAGCGTTCGTCGTGTCCCGGGAGACCACCACCGAAGTCCCCCAGTCATATCGCGTGACACCCGGGGGGCGGACTCAGCTCACGAACAATGTGGACTATACGCCCGGCATGACGGCGGCACCCCGCCGCCGGTTCACGGTCGAGCGCCCGGACGGCTTCCGCTTCCTGGTGAACGTGACGCTGCCCCCGGGCTACGAGGAGGGGACCCGTCTCCCGGCGATGTTCTGGTTCTACCCGCGAGAGTACGAGGACCAGGAGAGCTACGACGAGGGTGGCCGGACGTACAACCGGAACGCGTTCCCGAGCTTCGGGACTCGGTCCATGCAGTACCTGGTGCAGCTCGGGTACGCCGTGGTTGAGCCCGACGCCCCGATCGTGGGCAAGGCCGGACAGATGAACAACAACTACGAGCACGACCTGCGGAACAACCTCGCAGCGGTGATCGACGAGCTCGACCGCCGGCAGCTCATCGACCGCCAGAAGCTCGGCATCGGCGGCCACTCGTACGGGGCGTTCAGCACCGCGAACGCCATGGTTCACACCCCCTTCTTCAAGGCGGGCATCGCGGGCGATGGAAACTTCAACCGGACGCTCACGCCGCTCATGTTCCAGAGCGAGCGCCGCATCTTCTGGGACGCGAAGGACGTCTACACGTCGATGTCTCCGTTCTTCCACGCGAACAACCTCACGGGCGCCCTGCTCCTGTACCACGGACTCCAGGACCAGAATGTCGGAACCGCGCCCGAGCACAGCCCTCGCCTCTTCCACGCCCTGAACGGACTGGGCAAGGAAGCGGCGATGTACCTCTACCCCTACGAGGACCACGGGCCGGCGAGCCGCTCGACGCTGCTCGATCTTTGGGGTCGCTGGAGCGCATGGCTCGACGTCCACCTGCGCGACGGGGGAGCGAGGCCGATCACCTGATGCGACCTGCGGTGTCGCTCCGGCCTCGGCGGGTCACCGCCCCCGGGCCGGAGCGTGCGCGGAGCGGCATCGAGGCCCCGCCGGCGGATGCCGGCGGGGCCTCGAGCGTCCGGGAAGCCGAGCCGTCTCCGGTGGTCGCGGGACGACGCAGGTCGGGCTTAGGTTGTGCGCCTCCCCACCCGGACACCCGTCCGGGACCGGACCCGCTTCGGAGACCCCGTGGCATCGACACGCGCACCCGTCCGTGAAAGTCGTTCGCTTCGCTTCTACAGCGAAGTGCTCGGCCTCGAACGGATGAACTACGGGATCTGGAATCCCGGCGACGAGCTGACCTTCGAGAATCTGAAGCGTGCCCAGCAACGCTACGAGGACCACCTCGTGGAGCGGATCCCGCACGACGCGCGTCGAGTGCTCGACGTCGGGTGCGGGACCGGAGTGCTCAGCGCGAGGCTCCTCGCCGCCGGGTTCGACGTCGAGGGGCTCTCGCCCAGTCCCGCGCAGCAGGCGTCATTCGTCGCACGCTGCGACGCCCCGTTCCACCTGTGCCGCTTCCAGGATTTCGAACCCGCGCAGCCGTTCGACTGTCTGGTGATGAGCGAGTCGGCGCAGTACGTACCGCTCGACCAGCTCTTCCCCGGGGTGCTCCGCTGCCTCGCGGAGGGGGGGACGCTGGTTCTGTCCGACTTCTTCACTCGTTCCGGTGCCGCCGGTATCCAGGCTCGAAGCGGACACGACCTCGACGCGTTCCGTGGGCAGGCCGAGGCGCACGGGCTGCGCGTGGTCGCCGAGCACGACATCACCGAGGCGGCGGCCCCCACCATGGAGCTCGCCACCGACTACGCGCGGCGAGCCGAGATCGCCCTGGACCTCGCCACCGATCGACTCCGGCACCGCCGACCGGTCACCGCGCGGGTCGTCATGTGGATCATCACGAAGTCCCTGGCCAAGCTTGACCGGCAGCGCCCGCTCATCGACCCGGTCGCGTTTCGTGAGAACAAGAGATACATGTCGTTCGTCTTCGCACGCTGAGGAAATTCGATGCTCTCCCAGATCCGACCCCGTAGCTTCACCCCCGCGCTTTCGATCCTCGCTCTCGTCCTGGCTTCCCGGCCGCTGGAGGCGCAGGACCCGGCCGATCGGGTCGACGAAATCTTCGCGGAGTGGGATACCGGGGCCTCGCCCGGCTGCGCGGTGGGGGTGACGCGATACGGCGAGCCCGTCTTCGAGCGCGCATACGGCATGGCGGATCTGGAGCACGGCGTCCCCAATGCGCCCGGCACCATCTTCGAGGGCGGCTCGGTCTCCAAGCAGTTCACGTCGGCAGCCATCATGCTCCTCGTGCTGGACGGAGTCCTGACGCTGGACGACGACGTCCGGAAATGGGTGCCCGAGCTGCCCGACTACGGCAGCCCGCTCACGCTGCACCGGCTCATGACGCACACGAGCGGGCTTCGTGACTGGGGCAGCGTCGCGGAGATCTCGGGCTGGGGCCGTGAGGACCGGGCGCACGACCACGACGACGTGCTCGACATCCTGTCACGCCAGAGCGCCCTCAACTTCGAGCCCGGACACGAATACTCCTACAGCAACAGCGGCTACAACCTGCTCGCCGTCGTGGTCGCCCGGGCCAGCGGAATCCCGTTCGCACAGTTCTCCACGGAACGCATCTTCGCGCCGCTCGGCATGGAAGACACGCAATGGCGCGACGACCACCGTCGCATCGTGCGCGGGCGGAGCTCGGCGTACAACCGCACCGGCGACGGGTGGGAGATCAACCGCCCCGTCGAGTACGTCCACGGCAACGGCGGCATCCTGACCACGGTCCGCGACCTCGCGATCTGGAACGAAGCCCTCACCGACGGTCGCCTCGGAGGCGACGAGTTCGTCCGCCTGATGCACCTCGAGGGGACGCTGTCCGACGGCACACCGATGGGGTATGCCGGCGGTCTCTTCGTCGGTGACTTCGCCGGGGTCCGCTCCGTCACCCACACAGGCTCGACGGCCGGCTATCGGGCCTTCCTCGGCCGGTACCCCGAACAGGGTCTGTCCGTGGCCATGCTCTGCAACGCCTCGAACGTGGCCACCGGCGCGACGGGGGGTCGGATCGCCCGGGCGTTCCTCGGATCCGCGGCGCGACCGGACGTCGAGCCCGACTTCGCGGGCGCGGCCGCGTCCTTCGACCTTCGGCCCTACGAGGGTCTGTATCGGGATCCCGTGACCGGCGAGCCGATGGAGATCCGCGTCCGCGACGGCGTGGCCCGGGCCGGCCGCACCCCCCTCCTTCCGCTCTCGCAGCTCGAATTCCAGGTGGGGTCCGACGCTGACCACCGGTACGTCTTCGACCGGTCCGGCGATGCCGTGTCCGGCTTCCGTGACGAAGGCGCACTCTCCGTCGCGCGCCGATACGACCGCGTGGACCGCTGGACGCCGACGGCAGCGGAGCTGCAGGAGCTCGTCGGCACGTACCGCAGCGAGGACGCGGAGACGACGTACGTGGTGCGAGCCGACGGAGACGCGCTCACCGTCTGGCAGCGGCCCGACGACACGCACGAGATGACCCCCCTCTATCGCGACGGATTCGGGATGGGCGGCGGGAGGGTCGTTCGCTTCCGCCGGGACGGCGACGGAACGGTAGCGTCTCTGTCTCTGAGCCTGGGCCGCGTGTACGACATGAGGTTCGTGCGCATCCCCGGGTAGCCCTACCGGTCGGTCGCCACCTTCCGGTTCAGGAGCTTTCGTCGCAGAAAGTCGTCGGACGCCTCGAACGCCTCGATCCAGCGATGGTGGAGGAGTGAATCGTGCACGTCGTCGGGAAAGACGATGAGCTCGTGGTCGACGTCGTGCGCGCGCAGAAGCTGCACCAGCCCCACGGTCTGCGAGAACTCGACGTTGCGGTCGTCGTCCCCGTGGATGAGCAGCACGGGTGACTTCCACTTCTCGATCTCCGAGATCGACGACGACTGGTAGGAGATCGTGGAGGGGTCGACCGAGTCGCCCCAGAGGTGCACGCCGGCGAGATCGACGCCGGCCGCGAAGAGATCGGAGTTCCGGGCGAGCCCCTGCGCCGTGAGGATGCCGCCGTAGGAGAGCCCCCAGAGCCCGACACGGCTCGGATCCACGTCGTCCCGGCCGTGCAGATAGAGACCCGCGGCCAGGATGTCGCGGTATTCCGTGTTGCCGTCGCGCCCGCGGCCCGGCGACTCCCGGAACTCCTTTCCGTAGCCGATGCCGCCGCGGTAGTTCACGGACATCACGATATACCCCTGCGATGCCCAGTACTGGTTCATCGCGTACGCCATGTGGTAGAAGTGCCGGTGGTGGTATCCGAGCAGCATCTGCCTCCGGGAGCCGCCGTGGATGAAGATCAGCGCGGGGCGCCGTTCGCCCGGCCGCAGATCGGGCGGCAGGAAGAGCTGGCTGTTGAACTCGACTCCGTCCTCGGCGGTAAGGGTGACGTTCTCCGGCACGACATGCGCGGAGAGCGGAAAGCCGGGCGGGAGCGTCGTGATCACCCGCGCGCGCCCACCCGAGGCCGGCACCACCGCCACGGACTGCGGCTGTCGTGCGTCGGCGTACAGCAAGGCCACTTCGTCGCCCGAGGCGAGCACGACGGGGTACGTCTCGATTCCGTCGCCGTCCGTCAGCTTCTGCTGTCGCCCCCCGGCGACCGGCACCCGCCACAGGTCGCGGCGGTCGATGTCGCTGTGATTGGACGAGTAGTAGAGGGTACGGCCGTCCGCCGAGAACGCGCGCTGCATGACGAAGCCGTCGCCCGGGGTGAGTTCGACCGGCTCCGGCTTCGGATCGTCCACCGAGATCGAGTACCAGTGGCGCCAGTTTCCGGGCTCGGCCTCGAAGACGATGTGATCACCCCGCCACTCGATGCTGCGGATGTCGGCGAAACCGCCCTCCTCTCCCGGAGCGGAGTGCCACAGCCGCACGCCTTCCCCGCTGGCGGCGTCGGCGACCCAGATCTCGAGGAGGTGGCCGCCCCGGAAGCGTGATTCGAGCAGCCCGGCGGGGAGCGTCGCCGGGTTGGCGTCGCCCCGGTCGGCGCGTAGACCGAACGGATCGCCCGGTCGGCGGAGGAATGCGATGCGCTTGCCGTCGGGGGACCAGGCCGGTGAGGTGTCGTGGTCGACCGAGGGTGCGAGGTAGGTGATGGCCGGGCTGCGTGCGTCGTAGACGCCGATGAACGAATGGTCCTCGCGATCGCTCACGTACGCCACGCGATCACCGACAGGGGACCACACCGGACCGCCATTTCGACCGTACGCCGTGAAGAACGGCGCCCCAGCCTCGGCGCCGGCCGACAGCCCCGAGTTCACCGGCGCCCGGTAGATCTGTCCACCGGCCGCGTAGGTGACCCAGCGCCCGTCCGGCGACAGGGCATACGAGCGCGCTTCGACGATGCGCCACGGGTTCCCGCCCCGCGTGCTCATCGCCCACACGGCACGCTCGGCGCCCCGCGGGTCGCTCGTCGGGTTCGCGACCCATCCGTCACGGTTCGGAGTGTGCCCGCGGATGAAGGTCACGACCTCGCCGTCGTCCGACATCTGGAGGTCCTGCAGATCCACGCCGTCGTCCTCCAGGAAGCTCGTCAGGCGAAGCGGCTCGTACTCCGGTGCGACCGCTGTGTAGACGTTGCGCATCCCGCGTTCGTACTCGATCCACGCGATGCGGTCCGCCCGGGCGGCCGACACGAGGGAGTACGGGAAGGCCGGACTGATGACGTCGGTTACGGTGAAGCGGGCCTGCGCGGCGACGCTCCCCGGCCGGGCAACGAGCACGAAGGCGGCCGCGGCCAGCGTCAGGGCAGCAGGGTGAGAACGGCGGGCACGTGGCATGAAGTCCTCCCAGGGTGGGGATCCCGGATTGCGGCGCGCGGAGGCGTCTACGGCAACATGGGAGGGGACCCGGGCCCGCACCAGCGGCCCACCGCTCACCGCGCACGCCGTGCGGCAGATCCCGGTGCGCGCACTTCCGCCCCCGTCCGGTGTATTGCTTCTGCTCGGGTCCGCTGTAGTCTTGTGGCCCGCACGTGCATCGGAAATCAGGATCGATCGTGAGCATCTCGACGACCGGAATCAGCCCAGCCGAACGACTCCGCGGCATCGTCCCCGACGCCGAAATCGCAGCTCTCTCGCCGCTCATGGAAGAGATCGAGGAGCTGAAGAAGCAGCGCAACGCCGTCGTTCTGGCGCACAACTACATGACGCCGGACATCTTCCACGGGGTTTCCGACCTCAAGGGAGACTCCCTCGCGCTCGCGCGCATGGCCGCCGATACGGAGGCCGACGTCATCGTCATGGCAGGCGTCCACTTCATGGCCGAGACGGCCAAGATCGTCAACGAGCGGAAGACGGTCCTGATCCCCGACCTCGGGGCGGGCTGCTCCCTTGCCGACGCGATCACGGGTGCGGACGTCCGTCTCCTTCGGGAGCGCTACCCGGGCGTGCCGGTCGTGACGTACGTGAACACCTCGGCCGACGTGAAGGCCGAGTCGGACATCTGTTGCACATCCGGAAACGCCGTCCAGGTCGTCGAGTCGCTGGGCGTCGATCGAGTCATCTTCCTCCCCGATCAGTACCTCGGCCGCTGGGTGGCGACGCAGACGGACGTCGAGATCATCCTGTGGGAGGGCTCATGCATCGTGCACGAGCGCTTCACAGGCGAGGAGCTGCGTGGCTACCGGGCCCTCAACCCGGGCATCCAGATCATCGCGCACCCCGAGTGCCCCCCGGACGTGCTGGCGGAGGCCGACTTCGTGGGCTCCACCGCGCGCATGATCGACTGGGTGAGGCACGAGCAGCCGCGTCAGGTGGTGATGGTCACCGAGTGCTCGATGAGCGACAACGTGGCGGCAGAATCGCCGAACACGGAGTTCATCCGGCCCTGCAACATGTGTCCCTACATGAAGAAGATCACCATGGAAGGGATTCGGGATTCGCTCCGCGACATGAGGCACGAGGTCGTCGTGGAGCCCGAGATCGCCGCGCGGGCCCGGGTGGCCGTCGAGCGCATGCTCGCGGTACGGGTCTGATCGACCTGGACCTCGACGCATTCCTCGAGGCCGCGCTCGAGGAAGATCTCGACGAAGCGGGTGACGTCACGTCACAGGCCACCATCCCCGAAGGCGCCGACGTGGTCGCGCACGTAGTGGCCCGCCGGGCCGGGTGCGTCGCCGGCATCGGCGTGGCGCTCCGGGTGTTCGAGCTCGTGGACGACGGCATCGCCGTCGGGGCGCTGGTGTCCGACGGAGACGTCGTCGCGGAGGGAACCCGCCTGGCTACGGTCGCGGGGCCTGCCCGCTCCATCCTGGCAGCCGAACGCGTCGCGCTCAACCTGCTCGGCCAGCTGAGCGGTGTGGCGACCGCCACGCGCGCGCTCGTCGACCGGGTCGAGGGGACGCGCGCCCGGATCCTGGACACGAGAAAGACGGTCCCCCTGCTCCGCGCCCTGCAGAAGATGGCCGTGCAGGCGGGCGGCGGCATGAACCACCGCATGGGGCTCTACGACCAGGTACTCATCAAGGACAACCACGTCGAAGCGGTGGGCTCGGCGGCCGAAGCCGTACGCCGGGCGCGGGCCCACGTCGGGGTCGACATGAAGATCGAAGTCGAGATCGAGTCGCTGGACGATCTGGAACCGGTCATCGCGGCCGGCGCCGACATCGTCATGCTGGACAACCTGGATCCGGACACGATGCGGACCGCGGTCGAACGGGTCGCAGGCCGAGTGCTGCTGGAGGCCTCGGGCGGGATCACGCTCGACACGGTCCGGGCGGTCGCCGAGTCAGGCGTGGACTATATCTCCGTCGGCGCGCTGACCCACTCCGCGCCCTCGCTCGACGTGTCGCTGGACTTCGACGGCCACGGCGACCAAGACCCCCGCTCGGTCAGCCCGAAATGATGCGATTGCGCCCTGAGCGTTTCGCTTCGTAGAGGGCCTCGTCCGCACGCGCGATCACCTCGCTGCCCGACTCGGTCGCACTCGCTTCGACCACACCACCGCTCAACGAGCAGGTGAACGACTCGGTCCCCGCCTGGTGCGACACGGTCGAAAAGGAGTCCCTCACGGCGTCGAGAACCGAGACGGCCTGGCGCACCCCCGTGTCGGGCATGATCACGATGAACTCCTCGCCACCGTACCGACCGATGATGTCCGACCGCCGGAGTCGCTGTGTGAGGATGCGCGCGAGGCTCTTGATGACGCGGTCGCCCTCCGGGTGCCCGTGCGTGTCGTTGATGGTCTTGAAGTGGTCGATGTCGAGCATTGCCACGGTTACCGGAGAGTTGCTCCTCTGTGCGCGACTTACCTCGGCGTCGAGGAATTCCTTGGCATTGCGGTGGTTGAGCAGCCCGGTCAGGCTGTCTCGCTGCATCGAATCACGCAGCTGCCGGTACCGCTGGGCCCGAATGCGCACTTGATCCGTGAGCGTCGCGAGGTCCAGCGGCTTGGTGAGAAAGCCGTCGCCACCCCGCCCGAGGGCACGGGTCTGGACCGCCTCGTCCGCCTCCGCCGATATGAAGACGATGGGAATCGCGAGAAGGGACGGGTACTGCCGGATCACCTGTGCCAGTTCGACCCCGCTAATCTCGGGCATGTACAGATCGAGCAGGATGATCTCGGGGCTGAAATCGAGCAAAACCCGCATGGCCTCCCGCGCACTGTTGGCGATGCGGGTGATCATCCCGCCCTCCTCCAGCGCCGCGGCGTACAGCTGCGAGGTGGAACGGCTGTCGTCGATCACCAGGACCCGATAGACCTCCTGATGCGTCGAGGCCGTGAGTCGATCCAGCAGCTCCACCAGCTCGTCGACGTTTACCGGCTTGGTGAGGTAGGCCTCCGCCCCCGCGCGAACCGCCTCCAGCCGCGAGTCGAGATCGTCGTGTGTCGACAGGACGACGACGGGCACCACGTCACGAAGCTCGGGGGAGAGTTCCGCGGCGACGGTCGTTCCCCGTACACCCTGCCGCAGCTCGACGTCGACGATCAGTGCCGACGGGCGTTCGGCGTCGAGCGCGCGGTGGAGGGCTTCCGGCGTCTCGTGGCACTGCAGGGAGAATCCGAAGGGAAGGAGCTGCTCGGTCAGCAAGGTCGCAGTGTCGACGTCGTCTTCGAGAAGCGCGACTCGCGTCAGCCCCCGTGCCGCCGCGCTGGCAGCCGGCACACGGGCCGTGGCAGACGGAATGACCTGTCCCACGGTACGAAGCTCGTCCCGAAGCAGCCCCAGCAGCCTGTGGAGGGCGCTTAGGTCACCCTGCTCCCCGCTGATGAGATCGGAGACGGCAACATCCATCAGAGCCCCGAGCCGGCTCACTTCGAAGTACCCGTAGCTGCCCGCAGACCCGGCGAGCTTGTGGGCCTGGCGGCCCAGCTCGCGCAGATGCGTGACGTCCTGATCGTTGACGAAATCCGTCAGCGTGGCCTCGAGTCGCTCGTATTTCGAGGCGAGCTGGCTGGTGTACGCCTCGCGCAGCTCCCGGATCCGCTCAGAAGAATCCAAGAAGGATGAAGCCATCCGGATCTCCTGCCGGCGAGGGATCTCAGCGATCTCCGACGGATCCGAACTCGGGATGGATCCAGGCGTTCGTCCAGCTTTCGCGCGTCTCGGACAGCGCCTGCTTCAACACCGCGAGAAGCTTTTCGCGGTCGACCGGCTTCGTCAGACCGGCATTCGCGCCGTAGTCCTGCGCGAGGAGGAGCTGGTCGCTGTTCACACCCGAGATCGCGATGATCGGGATCGTGTCCCCTTCGCTCCTGAGCGACCGGATGAGGCGCAGACCGTTGACCAGCGGCATGCGAAGGTCGGTCACGACGGCCGCGACCGCCTTGCTCTCGAGGATCGAAATCGCTTCCTGCCCATTCTTCGCGAGAACGACCTCGTAGCCCCCTTGGACCAGCATTTCACGAATGAGCGCCTGATCGATTTCTTCGTCGTCGACAAGGAGGATCTTGGCCATAACAGGTAGTGGAGTTTCTGGAGCTCTGGATCTGAACCGAACGTGCCCGAGAGCGGGGACGGAGCGTCTGCTCTAACGCTAACGGAGAAGTAGGGTTCCCGACCGGCTCGCGCAATCTCTCCCCCCGCCCCGGGGGCGCCTTGGCGCGGGCGGGTCTGTGTCCGCGCCGGAGGGATGGCGTCAGGCTTCGGTCGTCACCTGCGTACGACTCCGGCGTCGAGCGATACCCGCCACCATGAGCACCAGGACGCCGATGGCACCCACACGCGCGCAGCCGGCGATGAGGCCGACGTCCACGTATCGATCGGCGAGTCCCCAGAAGGCCCACGCGAAGACCAGGGGAAAGAGCCAGTTGCCCCGGTGCACGACCATGAAGGTCGCCAGCCCCGTGCCCGCCGTGATCATCGCGGCCGACCAGACCGGCCCGGGGACCCCGAAGCCGCCCCAGTTCAGGTACGTCACGAGCTGGAAGGTGTTCGAGATGAGCGCGACGGAGATCCACGCCAGGTAGAGAGCGAACGGGTAGGCGACGAACAGTCGATCCACCACGGTCAGACGCCGGATTCCGAGGCCGATGCGCTCGTTGAGCCACACCAGGTTGACGAGGAGCACGATCATGATCGCCCAGGCGGTCAGGAACATGCTGAAGGAGAAGGTCACGACCCAGGCGACGTTGAGTGCGCCGTTGAGCGCCCACGCCCACCCCATCCGCGCGACGGCCTCGCTGCGCCGGCCTCGCGGGACCGCCTGGTAGAGGGTGAAGAGCAGAAGGCCCAGGTAGATCAGGCTCCAGATGCCGAAGACCCAGTTCGCGGGGAGAAAGTAGGACGGATAGCGATTGGCGATGAGCCCGATGGACTCACCGCTGAGCGTACCCGCGCCCGCCGTGCCGTTGGCCACCATGACGGTCACGAAGACCAGCACGTTCGCCGCGGCGAGTGAACGGGGAACGGGAAGGTGGACGGTCGGACGTTCCAAGGAACTCCCCTCGCTGACGTGAATCTCGCGGGACGATGACTCGGAATGAGGACCGGCAGCAAGTCCCGGCCGTCTTGCGCGTCCTGCATGCGGCGTTCACCCTCCTCGCGCCTGGTTGCCGACAGGACCCGCTCCGGAGACCCCCATGCACGCTGCGATGTACCGACCCTTCCCCGTCACTTCAACGCTCGTGGCCGCCCTCCTGGCGTGCGCCGCCGTGGCGGGGCCACTGTCGGGTCAGGAACGTCCGTCTGCCGGCCCGCCCGACCTCGCCCAGCTCTTCGAGCTCGGCGCCCTCCTCCTGGACACAAACGGCGACAGTGTACCGGACCTCGTTTCGGCGTCGCTCGTCCTCGGTGACGCACCCTCGCCGGCCGAAGTCGCCGCGGCGGCGGAGATCGCGGCACGGCTCGGCTTCGAGACGATGGCACTGGACCTCCCCCTGGCGCGGGGCACCGGGGGCGGAATTCCCGTGGTCCTCGGCCGCGGCGGCCTGGCCGCGGCCGTGCAGGCCGGAGCGGCGCCACCGGTGGACCCGGCATCGCTGGACGGCGGAGAAGGGGTGGTCGCGACGTCCACGGTGGACGGTCGGACCTGGGTCTTCGTGCTGGGGGGAGACGACGAGGGGCTCCTCGCCGCTGCGCGACTCCTGGCCGGGGTTCTCCCCCACACGCGAACGCTCTCCACGGCGAAGCTGGAATCCGTCCGCGAGGACCTCACCGGAGCACTCGAGGGGGCGGAGGTCACCGGCGCCGTGGTCCGCGTCGTACAGGCCCGCGCCCGGGCCGGATCCGACGGGATCGCGCGGGTGGTGGTCGAGGTGACGGGCGACGACCCGGCTGCCACGGCCCGGGCCCTCGCCTGGATGACGACCGCCGACGGGCAGGCCCCGGCCGCCGCCCAACAAGCCGACACCGTGGGCCAAGTGGCCGAGCCGGCCGACACGACGGGCGCGTCCGGCCGCGACGAACCGGCCGCCCCGGAGGCCGACGAGCGCGCGCGCGCCCCCCTCGCCTACCCGGGCCTCGCCTCCGTGGAGGTGCGCGTCGCCGGCGGTCCGACGCTTCGTCTGCCCGGCCGCGCCCGACCCGACGCGCCAGGCCCCGTCGCCGGCCGTCCGGGCGCAGGAGACAAGGACGACCTGGACCTCTCGAACGTCTACACTTCGGATGGTCTCCTGGGGGGCAGCCCGATCCCCAGCAGCGTGGACGCCATCGTGGTGCCGGGGAATGCGGGCACGAACGGCCTCCCCGAGCTCGCCGGCCGGCTCGGGCTGGAATCCACGGGTCTCAACGTGCCGCTGGTGCACATCGCCTCGAGCATCGAGCGCCCGGCGTCCCGGCCGACGATGGTGCTCGCCGGCGTCGACAACCGGCTCATCACGCAGCTGGCGGACAGCGGTGCGGTGGACGTCGCCTCTCTCCAGCCCGGCGAGGGGCTCATCGAGCTGGTTCCCGACGCGTTCGGCTCCAAACCGGCGCTCGTTGTGACCGGGGCCGACGCGGCGGGTGCGGAGCGCGCCCTGCAACAGCTCGCGGTCACCTTCCCGCACCTCGACGCGCGCGGAAAGGACCGGCCGACGCTCGACGACGTCGAGCGCGGGCTGTGGGACGAACTGTCGGGCCATGCGCCCGCCGGCCAGGCGGCCATCGGACTCTACAAGCTGGAACGCCTGGCCTCCGAGCTCGAGCGCGGGGCACTCCGCTCGGCCTCGGTGCTGATGTCGGTGGACAAGGCGGATCCGGGGCTGGAGGCGGTCGTCTCGGAGCGGGCGTCGGCACTGACGGGACTCGAGGATGTCCCGGTCACGATCGACGACCGAGACGTGCGCAACGCCGCCACGATCTTTCACGAGTCGGTGACGTTCCCCTCGGAGGTGGATCGCTTCTGGGACGCGCTGCGACAGCGGGTGCTCCCCTCCGCCCGCGGGGCGTCGGTTCGACTCGAGGCACGTCTCTCGGAGCCTCCGGAGGTCCGGGCCCGCATCGCGGACGAAGCCCGCCGGGCACTCCTCGACGCCGGGGCGAGTGAAGCCGGCACCGAGGTCGTGGTCCTCTCCGCCTTCAAGCAGGGCTTCTCCTGGCTTTACGACTCGGTCCGCCCTCGCATCGAGGGCCGGAACCCGGCGCAGATCGTCATCCGTTTCCGCCGAAACGACCCGCCGCCCGAGTGGCCCCAGCAGGCCATCCAGACACCGGTGCGCTGGCTCCACGAGATCTTCCCCATCGCCGAGGTCCTGGCCCGCGACCTGGAGCTTCCGCCGGAAGCGATCCACTTCGAGGAAGTCCGGGAAGGCCCGACGTACGAGGTGATCGTGGCCGACGCGACCGGGGGCGAGATCCTGAGGGAGACCTTTGACCCCAGGGTCGTGGTCCGCCCCTACTTCGACCGCTTCCGGGACTACGAGCAGGTGCGGGTGACCACGGGCTGGCTTACCGCCACGGCGGGCTCGGCGACGCTGGCCGACGAGCGCATCGTGACGGATCCCGAAGCCTTCTGGGACTACTTCCAGGCGACCGTGCTTCCCGCCATGTACGACCATGTCATGGAGCTACACGACGGACTCCCGCGGGGCGGAAGCGAGGACGCGCCGTTCTTCGGCCAGCTCACGGTCGAGCTCGAGATGAGCGAGCCCGACTACCGTCTGGGCATCGACAACGAGATCCACGCTTCCATGGATGCGCTCCACGAGGAGATCTACTTCGGCACGATCGAGTTCTTCGACGTGCTGGGTCGGAACTCGCGGGGCCAGGGGATCACCTTTCCCGGTCGCATCGTGCCGGTCATGCGCCCGAAGGCCGACGGGGGGGCGCCGCGCGCGGAGGTGAAGGTCACGGGCTTCGCGACGTCGAGGCCCGCCGTCGTGCTGGCGTACGAGACCACCGACGGAACGGTCGACACGCTGCGCCTCGACATCCCGAAGACGAGCCTCGAGCGCCCCTCCGCCCGCCTCGCCCGGGTTCGGACGGGCGAACCGGGCCTCGCCCACCTCGCCCTCCGCGTCCGGGTCGACACCGATCGAGACATGCGCGACAGCCTCGTCGCGACCACGAGCGAGCTGCAGGTGGACGAGCGCATGGTCTCGGCGGAGCAGGTCGTCGCCACCCTGCGCGAGCTGGAGGCGCTGCGCGCGGCGGGTCTGTACACGGAGTCGCTGGCGTGGCCGGGGCTCGGCTCTCTCGAGGTCTGGGCCGAGTGGACCCACGGGCAGGACGCCGAGAACCGCCGCGTCGGCACGCTGGCAGCCAACGGGACCCCGTCGCCTCTCCCCGACTGGCGGAGCCTCCTGCCCCGAGGGTGGCGTTACGACGGCTCGCGGATCGTCCAGTGGGATACGCCGATCCCTCCGCCGGAGGGGCACGAGATGCTGGCGAAGATGGTCGAGGCCTTCCCCGAGGCGACCATGTACCGCGTCGGCGGGAGCTACCTCGGCAAGGACATCTGGGCGATGGATCTGATGCCTCCGCTCAGGGCCAGCCACTGGTCCCACGTCAAGGCGACCACGTTCAAGCCCACGGTGGTCTACTCGGCGCGCCAGCATGCCAACGAGGTGTCGTCGACGAGCCATGTCCTGCGCCACGCAGAGCTCCTGCTCACCGACTCGCTCCAGCGCCGGAAGCTGGATCGGGTCAACGTCGTCGTGCACCCCTTCACCAACCCCGACGGCGCGCAGACGGCGTACGATCTGTACAGGATCACCCCCGACTACATTCTCCACGCCGGGTACCTGGGCTCACTCGGCCAGGACGCGACCTCGGGCGGAAACGACACGCACCCCCTCTACCCCGAGTCGACGGTGCGCGACCGGCTGTGGCAGACCTGGCTTCCGGACATCTTCCTCAACCCGCATGGGTACCCGTCCCACCAGGTCGTCCAGCTCTTCTCCGAGTATACAGGCCTCGTTCGGCGCGGCCGCGTCACCGAACGCAACTGGGGGTTCAACAAGGGCTGGTTCATGCCGGGTTTCGGCTACGTGGACAGCCCCGAGTACCCGCGCCACCGCGACGCTGCGTTCACCATCCGCGACTACATCACGCGGGGGATCAACTCCAACCGGGACGTCTTCGAATTCAACCAGAAGATGTACGAGCGGTACGAGCGCTACGGCGCCCGCTGGGACGACGACGTCTTCAACCTCCCCATGACCGACTCCGTCATGATCGAGATGCCACTCAAGGGTTCATCGGGCGGCGGCGGCGGCTACAACCCGCGGGTGACCATCTGGAGCGGGACGACGGAGGCACCCGACGAGACCGCGTACGGACCGTACATGGAACTCATGGGCAAGGCCGGGCTCTCCTGGGACCAGGCGCTCACCGATTACCTGTACGACGGCGACCACCGGGTGAACCGCTCGGGCTCGACCTTCTTCGGCGGCGTGACGCTGCGCATGAACCGCCCGAGGCCCCCGGAAACCAACGACGATCCCGGGGCGAGCGCCGACCCGCCGCCCACCGCAGGCACGCCCGGTGCCCGATGACGCGGCGGAGCCGCGCGGGAACCCGCAGGACGATCGGGGGTTCGCACCGATCGCAGAATTGCACCGTTCGGACCAGCCCGGACGGCAACCCGACCCTCCCGGAACGACCATGAAGAAGACGCTCGCCGGCCTTCTCCTCCTGTTCGCCGTCGCCGCGTGCGGCGGGAGCGAGGCCGACACCGACACCGACGCCGCGACGACCAGCGAGAGCGCGGCGCCCGAAGTCTCGGGGACGGTGACCATCGTGACGCCCGCGAATGGCGCCCTCATCAACGGAAACCAGATCAGCGTGACGCTCTCGTCCACGGTCGAGATCGTCCCCGCGGGCACGATGACCGTGGGCACCGGCCACCATCACCTGTACCTGAATGCGGACCTGTCGCCGGCCGATCAGCCGGTTCCGACCGTGCCGGGCAGCATCATTCACATGGGTGACGCGTCCAGCACCTACGTGTTCCAGGACGTTCCGGCCGGCGAGTACCGGCTGATCGCGGTCGTGGCCGATGGGCTCCACATCCCGCTGCAGCCTTGGGTCGTGGACACCGTAAGCTTCACGGTCCAGAACCAGTAGCACGACCCGGCGGACCGGCGAAGGGCCGGGGTGTTCCGGGGGCGCCAGAGCCCCCGGAGCACCCCGGCCACCTCGGTCACGACGGAGAAGCCGTCGACGCTCGACGGCACGGCGGAAGCGCGGCGCGCCCCGGAGACACCGGGCTGAAGCGGCGGCCCGCACCGGCGCCGAGACGGGCGCGCCGCCTCAGAGTGCGACCGGCCGCCCCCCGTCCCGCGCCGACCGGTACAGCGCCTCGATGACACGCATGTTGGCGGCCGCCTCGGCCGCGGCGTACCTCGGGGGACGATCGTGGAGGACGCAGTCGGCGAAGTGTTCGACCATTCGGACGTACTCGTTCGCACCCTCGACCCGATGGATCTCCCTCTCCCCGCGTCCCCGGACCTCCTCGACCTCGACGTCTGCGCCGGCTCGCGCCACCTCGGGACGCCGTGCCTCGGCCCCGCGAAGCGTACTGGCAGAGCGTAAGAGCCCTCTTTATCCTATGGGGCGCATA